>Ga0075941_108_pt1 | contig 26939 bp, 22 predicted proteins | sample RifGroA2_FD_67950 | JGI IMG/M metagenome (GOLD analysis project Ga0075941, IMG submission 67950) | Parcubacteria bacterium GW2011_GWA2_42_28
ACGTCGAGCCCATACGGAAAGTTTTAAACCCATGAAATGCTTACTATATAGCATATGTTCCCTGTCATTGCCTCGGCAAGGGCAGGCTTATTTATTTCTTAACTGTCAATGAATTTTATGGACAATAAAGAACGTGTCTGCATCTTCATAGATGGAAGCAATTTCTATCACAGTATAAGAAGCTGCTTCGATTTACACGATAGCCAAATTGATTTCCAAAAAATCATAGAATTGCTAAGAAAAGATAGGCTCCTTATTGGAACTCATTACTACAACGCGCCTTTGGACAGGGGCTACAATAAATTCATATATGGAAAACAGCAAAAATTCTTTGCAGAACTGAGAAAGATACCAGACTTCCACATAGTTCTTTGTAATATGCGGAAAACAAAAAGATCCGACGGAACTTTCGAATTTGCGGTAAAGGGGGATGACATACATATTGCTACAGATATGCTCTCATCAGCTTACGAGAACAAGTATGATGTTGCTATACTTGTAAGTGGTGACGGTGATTTTGTGCCAGTTATCAAAAAGGTTCAGAAACTTGGCAAGAAGGTAGAAAACGCGTATTTTTCTATCAGCAGATCAGATTACCTCAAGAACACCTGCAGTGCATCAATTTTGTTAGACGAAAGCTTAATCAAGAAATGTCTTAAGGAAAAAGAATAAATGCCCAGTGTTGCCCTTCCGAAGAAGGTGCAAGACTGGGGAGCATATTAAGTATTAGTACGCCGCTTAGGGATTTAAAGGTTAATAAGAACCGTTTCAGAAGGCTATTCTGAACTCGTCGGCTGTAAGGCGTCTGGCCCACTATACCAGAGGTAAATGTTATATACTTCGTCCCACATTTGTATAGCATGGAAAATATTGCAAGCATGCGCAGATATGTGCAGATATGTTTAGGCATCTATTTTTTCGCATTCAACCTAGCCCTTACAAGTCTTATTTCATCGTAAGAGCAGCTATCTCCAAGCTTCTCTTTTATCAGGGTCAGGTTTTGCGTCTCAATGGTTTGCATGCATTTTAAGATAGCTTCCTGCTTTTCTTCATTGACAAAGGCGTCTATTTTTATTTCTTCTCCTGAAAGGATGAGCTTTTCTATGTGGGAAACTATTGTGGTTGTAACAAGCCCCCTTGTTCTTGCTGTCTCTTCTATTCCCAAGCCATTTTTCAAAAGTTCCAGCGTCTTCCCGCACGTATCAGACTCTTTCGCTAGAGGCGGTCTTTTGATTATTTCTACTTCTTCAATATTATTCTGCCTGCAATAATCCCTTATCTTTTCCAGGAATTTATGGCCGTATCTTTCAAGTTTTATATTTCCCACGCCCTTCATTTTTGACAGGCTTTGAGGGCTGCACGGAAAGAACATGGCCATTTCCCTGAGCGTAAAATCAGGAAATATTATATAAGGAGGCACATTTTCTTCATTAGCTATGCTTTTTCTTAGCGCTCTTAGGATTTCAAACAGATTGTAATCTGCCGCACGCAACTGTGCGCCATCCTGGGGTTTTATCTGGATTTCGCCGGTTTTTTCCCGGGTTTTTGTGAGATTCACACTTACCCGGCCGGATAAAATATCAGGACATTTCTGGTTTAGTTTTAAAACCGGATACTTGTCGCCTATTACATCAATGAAGCCAAGCTGAACAAGCTCCCTTATGAAAATCTTAAGCTGCTTTTCGCCATAATTATTTGCGGCCCCGTAAGAGCCAAGTTTGTCATGACCGTAAGAGTGTATTCGGCTTGCCTTCACTTTACCCGCTAATACCGATGTTATATAGCTCATGCCAAACCGCTGATTTGTATCCTTGATGCAGATAAGAATCCTTTTTGCGATCTCTGTTCCGTCAAAAATTTCCCTTGGCGTAAGGCATGTGTCGCATTTTTCGCACCGGTCGTCATACGTTTCCCCGAAATACTCAAGAAGAAATTTTCTCCTGCATTGCAGGCTCTCGCAGAATCTTATCATTTCACCAAGCTTTTTGTAGGATATCGCTTTCTTCTGCTGGTTTTTTGACTTTTCTATAAGCGCCTCAATCTTTTTTCTGTCGCCATAGCTGAAGAAGAGTATGCAGTCGCTGTCCAGCCGGTCCCTTCCAGCCCTTCCGGTTTCCTGATAATAGCTCTCGATATTTTTTGGCAGATCATAATGTATTACATAGCGCACATTTGGCTTGTTTATGCCCATGCCAAATGCTATTGTCGCCACCATTATTTCTGCATCGTCTTTTATGAACGCTTCCTGCCGGAATCTTTCTGGTGTTCGCTTGCATACCGTAATATTTGCTCGTACGCATCTTCTTTTGGCCGCACGTAATAAAAAAGATTTGGCCTGTTAAAGCTGGCTTTGTATATTCTTGGCGCAGGAATTTTCAGCGCCTGTATTATATCCTTCTGCACGTCTGGTATAGCTGTTGCAGTGAGAGCAATTATAGGCACTTTTGGAAACGCTTCCCTGAGTATCTTGAGTTTCCTGTATTCCGGCCTGAAGTCATGCCCCCATTCCGATATGCAATGCGCCTCGTCAACAGCGAACAAGGCTATATTCAACATTTTAAGAAAACAGAGGAAGTCGGACGATGCAAGCCTTTCGGGCGCAATGTACAATATTTTGTCTTTGTTTTCAAGAAGTTTTATTTTTATGTCTTCTATTTCCTTTGTGCCCAAAGAACTGTTTATGTAAGACGCCCCAATGCCGTTGGCTCTCAGGCTGTCGACCTGGTCTTTCATTAATGCAATAAGCGGCGATATGACAATAGTTATCCCGTCTTTCATGACAGCAGGCAGCTGATAGCACAAGGATTTCCCGCTTCCTGTAGGCATGATGACAAAAACGTTCCTGTCGGCAAGGACATCATTTATTATACTCTCTTGCATGGGATGAAAAACAGAATACCCGAAGTGCTTCTTTAGGGTTTCCACCGCGTCTTGCATAATTAAATATTTGCGCAAGATACATATTTATTATGAACCTGGGCCTTGATATTACGGAAAAAGAAATCATAGAGGTCTGCGGCTCAAAAGCATTTGAAAGGGGGCTGGATTATTACAGGCAAAACAGGGTCAAAAATCTGACTATATTCGGGAACACTATAAAATCATCCTATCTGATTTCATTGTAATATCTCCACAATATATTCACTATTGTATCCGAGTTATTTAATACAACATGGTTTTTCACGATCTCCAGAACAAGCGTGTCCCTATCTCTGAGGCCTTTTTCAAAGCTGTCCTGCGTCATTCTTTGTACCTGGATCGTCTTGCCGTGCCTGGTCCCGAATTCCGAGAGTGACTTTACGATGTTTTTTTCATTCCTGTCTTTTATTATCAGTACGTCTATGTCGCTCTCCTTTCTGTAGTTGCCTTTCGCATAGGAGCCGAAAAGCATTATCGGCGTTTCCCTGAAAACAGGTGCAAGCTCCCCTGCCATCTTCTTGAATATGAAATTGTTCTCAAGAAACATGGCGGTTCTTGCGTTTTCGGTATTCTTCAAGGTTGCGTGGTTCATCTTGAGCAGTACGGCTATCTGCCTTACGTGAAACCTAGCCCTGTAGTCCGTGCAAAACGGCTGCAGCACGTCAAGCTCCTTTCCGCCAGCCGCTCCGCCTGTCCTTCTATACATATGTCTAATTTATCAGACATATGTATAAATAGCTATTTTGTTAAAGAAGCCGATAAATTAATCGTAAACAACGCCTCTCTTGTCGATGATAAACACGTAGATTGTTTTTGTCTCAAAAACTACATAATAAAGAATCCTATAGCCGCCTACTCTTACCCGAAAAACTTTCTGGTCATATCCTTCAACCATCTTGCAGTTTCTTGGAAAAGGGTCTTACTCAAGTTCGTCTATTTTGTCCATTAGTCGCTTCTTCAACTGTGCATCTTTTAGCTTCTCCAAGAACTTCAATGCCTGCCCTTCGATTTGTGCATTGAACATAAGAACTAGCTCAGTTTCTTCTTGGCGTCTTTCCAAGGAACAAAGTCGGATGTGTCGCCTGATTTTATCTTCTTGATTCTGGAATCTACAAATTTCTTCTCAGTAGGCGTAAGGCGGGTATCCTCGAGGAACTCCTTTATGTAATCAATCTCGCCTTTTAAGGATTTTAATTCTCTCATTACTTCCTTCTCGAATGTTCCGTTCATGATAATTCGCCTGTCACTAATAGTCATGAAATGCTATTAAAGATTTGGATAGCACCGTATCTTAGGCATTGAGTTCAATAGGCTCCCGAAAACGAGTTCATCGCTCCTGCACCACTTCCAACTCCTGGCGGATTTTTGGTGTTTTTTGGTGTTGTATACCGCTGGTGCCGTCCACGTCGGGCCTATAAGGAAGATTTCAAATCAGTCAATAGAAGCAAAATTCTTCATTTTATTTTAGAGAGTTCGAATCTCCCCGAGAGAACTGAATTTCAATTTCAGTATACGTCGAGCCAATCATAGACATTTTTGTACATGTCGTTTTATTTTCATTTATCAAGTTTTTGATAATGAATACCATTATCGTTACTAGCTCCGGATTTTCCGCCGCCCCCACAGTTACTATTGGAACTGTTTCCGCTTCTTGAATATATAATATCTAGTCTTGTTTCACCGTCTATTAGATATGGAGCGTTCTCAATTCCTGCGCTTAGCCTGAGCAATTCATCTCTTCGTTTTTCGATGTTTGCAGCAAAGTTTGTCATATTTGTCCCCTCCCAACAGCACTATTTAATTATTATATGCTTATATATTAAAACCCTGATTTTAATAAAATGTCCCAAGACTTGATCTTAATAACATCATTCCAACTCAGTTCTCGATGTTTACTTAAAAAATCTTCTATAATATAATACCCAATAGAATATCCAGACCAATTTGGATATCTTCCAGATCCATAAAATATTTCATTCCTTATATTCCAATCTTCAGAATCTAGACAATTTTTTATCTCGTTGAATATGTTCTTTGCTTTATCTCTGTCTATAGAAGCTGCCCATGGTGATTTGCCTCCCCCAACTGCTTCTTCTCTAAAATGTTCTGCAATACCATCTGCAATAATTTGGTCCAGAAGGGTTCTAATTTCGTTATAATTTAATGAGACGGCATGAGCAAATTCATGACACAGTGTTTCCCCAATTTCTTTGTCAGAATATCCACCCGGGAAAATATGAATAATGATGGTATTCTTCCAAAAACTGTATCCGGATACGCCAGTCAGCTTTTCTTTAACGAATTCATCAAAAGTAGGAAAAACGAAAACATAGAGTTTTTTTGATTTAACTAATTCAAGACATCTAAATAAAGCGGACTCAATAATAGATCTAACTTTGTCATGATTTATTTCAATATTATTGAATTTTGAATTATCTTTGAATATCTTCCATTTTAGAAATCCTATTAAATCCTCTTTTTTATCAAATCCTGCATATCCTATCTCGGGGTTATCCCTAACGCTTCCTGAAATATTCTCAATTAGCGTTTCTTCTGACTCTGATGTAAATGATGAGATATGAAGCTCTGCTACTTTCCTGTTTTCTTTTTCTATGATATAAGTTTTCATTATAATCATGTAAATGGGTGAGGTTTAAGCCCCGCATCTTCTTCAATTAATCCGTGGTGAACACTATAAAGTGCTTTGGCCCTTTCATCCAAATAAAGTGGATGAAGTTCTGGAATTATAACCTTTGTTATTTGGAATCCGCTATCCCTAATTTCAGGTAACGTAATATCTGCAATATATACTTTATAACCCCTTTCTTTAAAAGAATCAAGTAATTGCTTTTGAGAAGTCTGTTGTCTTTCAATATCAACTTTTTGATAAGATTTCAGCCAAAAATCTAGATCACGTATTCTATCAGTAGAATACCAATAAAATAGTCTGTTTTTAAGGTCGGTAATTTCACTTTCTGTTGGAAGTCTTTCCGGGAACTCAAGGTTTTTATTGAATCTGGCATATGACCTACACTGTACTGATTCAAGTATTGATCCCAATAGGGCATCGTCGTAGGAATAGGATGCCTTTGATCCTATACTTACAGCAGGCCCTATAGGAGTTCTATCGATAACTATTGTCATTGAAACAGGAACATTAAAGTCGTTTGGTATGAAAAAATTAAATGTTTCCAGATTGTATCGTTTCAAATAATCTAGTAATTTAGCGTTTTTCTCAGACATGTTTCTTGGGGATATTAGCCTTTGCCTTCTTAGATAAGACGATATACAGGCGTCCCTTTCGACAACCTCAAGCAAGCCATTATCAAACGCCCTTTCTTCATCCACGCCACCAAGTGCAGCGCCAGTACTTATCGATTCTCGTTGTATTGAAAACTCGTCCCCAGTACCACAAAGATAAATTACCTGTGCAGGTATCATTATTGTACCATTATTAAAGTAATCATGACATTCCTTCCATCTATATCTTTGTTTTCTTATTTCTTCATCCGAATCTTTCGTGTTTTCTGGATCAGTTCTATAATGGCTAAAAACAGCAGGATCTACAAAATTTTTCTGATTTTCATATCTGTATGGATATGTCAATGAATTGTCATCAAAATTAAAAAGACATAATCTTTCAAGGCATTCTGCAGCAGCTCTTATCTTAGAATTAACTTCGTCTATGTCAGTTGAAGTTCCAGCAGATTCTTCTGTAAATTTATACTTAGAAATACAGTGCTGGGTCGGATATGACACATAAGAATGTAGTTTTGGCTCGTCTGTGAACAAAATACTTTTATTAGGTTTTGTAGCTAAGCCCACCGAAACAAGGCTTCTTAGAACCACGTCATTTCTCATAGTTTATTTTTTTGAGAAACGTATTTAATTAAATAGAAAATCTTCAACAATACTCATTTTTATATACATTTCTGCTACCGTATTCTAAGAAAGGGTTCTTATGTTAAAAGAAACGAAAAAATTTCATCAAAGAACGAAGTTAAGTAATATGCAGAAAGATCCTGAAGGGCCGGTTCCGATTTCTTATATACACGTTTTCCATAAGGAATATCCAAGATTCAAAAAGGTAGATTTACCGACTATAGATTATTCTGATAGTGAGTTCGAGACAGCACTGGATTACAGAGAATCAACAAGAAGTTTTTCCGATGACCCTCTAAAACTCGAACATCTTTCTAAAGTACTACAGACATGCAGAATAGTTGATCCGAATAGAAACCCGGAGCGAAGGACTTATCCATCTGGAGGAGCTCGGTTCCCAGTTGAACTATATGTTATCTGTTATAATGTTGAAAATCTTCCAAGAGGAGTATATCATTATAACATCAGAAATAGAAATCTTGAAGTTCTGTTGGAAAAAGACCTGAACACTAGAAGAAGAGAACTAATATCAGAATATCTAGATAATCCTGCAGCAAGCATTTTTCTTACAACCGTATTACCAAGGTCCGAGATAAAATATGGTCATAAAGGATATACATATTCTTTCATTGAAGCAGGACATATTGGACAAAATATGCAAATTGCTTGTGTTGAATTAGGAATAGGTTGCTGTTCCGTAAGCGGTTTTGTGGATGATACTGTTTCAGAACTATTAGACTTAGTTGAAGATGAATTTCCAATATATTCTATCTGTATTGGAAATAGGTGATAAAACCGCGTTCGTCCCGGTTCCAGAATCTAATGTGGGACAAACCGCCTAACATGAACTTCAACTTCTCTATATGTCGGGCCCACTTTTCTCTTTCTTAAAAAATCAGAGAGCTTTCTCACATTTTATAATATTTTTCTTTTGACTGGTAGCTACTTTTCTTTTCCTAAAAGAAAAGGAGTTAAAAAGGAAGAAGCTGCCGTTTGCACGGCAGCCCCAAAGCGGAGTGAATGGGTTTTTCACTAAGATCCGGACTGACCACGTCTATACAGGATGAAGGTAATATGGATTTCAATATAAATAGGGTTTTGGTGCGAAACCCGAAAATTAGTGCAAAAACTGAAATTAGCTAAAATCGTGAAATCTTTAAGTTAAACGCAAAATATAGTAAAATTAATGAATAAGAAATTAATCATTACCATTTTAGTATTGAGCACACTTTTATTATCAGCTCAGGCAGCTCACGCCGAGGGTTTTTTAGACATCTTCACACTGTTCACTAACTTCTTTGGTAGTCAGGAACCAGCTGTCAGCATGAATGGAAATGAAGTGCAGGCAAATGGACCCTGCAGCCAGCAGTGTGGCCAGGATTGCAGTCTGGAAAAATGCGTCAACCAGGACGGCTGCATATGGAACAAAGGCAACTGCGACAATATCTGCACTCCAGGAGAAATGAGAGAGCTCATAATAATAAAGAAATATGAGGGATGCTCAAACGCCGCAAATTGCAATGATGTTTATCTCTGCGAAAACGGTGTGACCGGAAACCCAATAAGCGCCGCTTTCAGTACTGTTTCAAAATCTGCTACTTACAGCAATCCTGACATTATTTATAGTGATATCCCTATCGTTGTTGATGATAGCAATTATGTCCCGGTCGATAGCGGACCCAGTGTTAATCCTGATTATGTTACCAGCGGCGGAGCGGTAAGCTGCTCGAATTTGCCTGCATCATTTGTAGCTGGTTATAACCAATATTCTGCTGTCATTAGAAGTGCAGCAGACAATTACCTGCGCAACTCTGGCATTGACAACCCTGAAGCACTCATTGCTGGAATAATATCCATAGAATCGGCATGGAATCCGCGTGCCGTGAGTCCGTGTTCATCAGCAGGCATAGCACAATTCATAGGAAGCACAGCAAGAACATATGACCTTTATGTTCCGCCGACACCAGGAGGATATGAATGGGCATGGTGCCCCGATGCGCAAACCACCATATGCAAAGCAATAAGCAGAACTACAGGAAACCTTGTAAAAACAAAAGTTGCAAGTTGCAATTCCTGCACGCCCAATAACTGCAAATATGATCAGGATGAGCGATTTAATCCAGAAAAAAGTATAGATGCTCTTGCAAATCATGTAAAAGATCTCATGAACCGCTGTGAAAATTTAGACGGGGCAATAAAAGCCTACAACAGTGGAAATTGTGCAAGCGAAGCGAACACAGGCTATTTTTCAACGGTAAAAAATTATTATCTGAAATGGAGAAATTGTTTAAGCGGTTCGACAAATACACAGACAAGCAGTGACATTCAATATATAGAACAAGTATGCACGTCACCAGAAGGTTTGGCAGGCACATGTCAATATGCAACTGCGTCAGGATGCACATTTTATGACAGACTTTGTCCAGGCTCCAGTAATATCAAATGCTGTGTGCCTGACAGCACTTTCACAGAACAGTCGTGCACTGCTTACGGTGCAATAGGCACTTGCTTGCCTGTAGACACACCAGGATATACATTTCCTTACTCGGGATTTTGTCCTGGACCTGCAAACATCAAATGTGGCTTTCCTGCAACATCAACGGGCTACGTAACAGCAAAACCAATTCCCATAACAGGAATGGATACAAGTGATATTAGCGCTCCTGATCTGCCACAGCCAGATTTAACCTCTTTAGATGCCAGTTTGGCTCAACAAAGTTCTGTTCTTCAGGAAGGCCAGTACACAATCTCGGAAAAGATAAACATACAGAACAATGACGAAGACTTCATATACACCGATGACCAAGGCACAATATTAAATCCTCAATGTAATATTGACCCCATCAACACCGGCATCCGCGATTACTGGATTGGGCTGCAAACAAGTAGTGATGTCTGTATAGGCATGCACAGCGTCGCTCCTCCAGAGCATGACTGTGGAAACGCAGTAAAATCAGAAGAAATAAGAAACATCTTTGAAAACATTCAGTCTGGCACGATTGTCACGGTAAAAGATCCGTACCAGACAGAAGGCAATGCAGTCGCTGATAATCAATATATGGGTGATGAAAGCAATCCCACCATAATAATTGAAAGCTCACAAATGGCTGAAAGCGCACAAACAGCAGAAGGCATATCAGTCACAGGTCTTGCTACTGGAATACAAAATAGAAAAACTGCGAAGTCGCAAGCTTGTAGAAGTATATGTTCTGGCACGCTTTCGCAGTGGGGCTATAACCTCCTCGGACTAGGAGACTGTGCAACAAAATGCGCACAAAAGGGATGCTACTGGGAGAACGGTGCCTGTACTGCCACTCCAACCATATGCAGAATAAGTGAAAGAAGAAGCACCACTTTCGATCAGGGAACAATATCTTCGAGACTCGAGGCGGTCAAAAAAGGTTATAAGGGATTCGTTTTGAACGATCCGCTTTGCCTAGGAGTTAATTGTGCGAAATATGTCACCCGTGTTCATGAATACATATTTGGCATAGGAAAGCACTTCATAACAGGTGTGGGTGGAGACGCCTGGAATATGCCATCCAACATAAAAAATCACGGCGGTTCTGTCAGATGGTTTGACTGGAGAAATAATGAAATATTCAACAACTACGATTCCATGCTGCCTGGAGATGTAATAGGATTTTATTATTCAGAAAGCAACTACCATTCTGATAAGATATTGGGTATCCAGAGTGGCAACACACCTGAGATAGACTTCACCCATGTTGCGCTTTACCTGGGAAAAATCGGTAATAATCATATAATAACCCACCTGTATCACGCGCCTAAAAGTCAACCAGTAAGAACCGAATCAATCGAGTCCTTCCTTCAAAAATACGGAAATCTTTTCAAGATAAGAGCAGTGATGAGACCTAGTCAGGAAAGACTTTACAGAACGTTTGACAAAAATGATGTTACAGAGTATAATACAGCAAGAATAGAAGCAGGGGACAGCATGAGCAGCATAGTTGGCATTTCACTTAAAAAAGAAGAATATATGTGGGTAACTGCTAACATAAATTCCATGGTGGAGAACGTAAACATAGCCAAATATACAGGAAACACAATAAAAGTTCCCCAGAATTTACCAGAATATTTTCATGATTATGATGTATACTACCCAACCTCACCAACAGAACTCGCAGCACAACTTGGAGAAACAATAAAAATTAACCAGCCAAGTCTTAGTAATACCGATGAATGAGCTAACGAAATCGTAAACGATGCAAAATACAAGAGACCTGAATACGTCAGTATCATAGCCAGCATTATAGATTACGAGACACAATACAAATATTTTGGGAGTATTTTTTATAATCCGAAGGGTACCGCAGGGCTGATATCATATAATCTTCAAAATCTCTTCTGTTCATTGTCATAGGAACAATCTTTATCCGGTGTATTTAAAGCTTTCTATATTTGTCATTTCAAAGTAGCTACAAAATAGCATAATCCTCCGCTATTGTGTAGGGCACGCTTTGCTGCAGTCTACCGCAGATCCAGAGCATTCTGTCTGGTAGCGCAAACAACACGTTTGCCTGTCCACGCCGGCGTTTTCATGACCTTTGCAGATGTTGCAGAGCCCGCTGCATTTCAAGTCTGCTGTCTCGTAGCACTGATTGCATAGTGTATAGAGACAGGAAAATGCCTCGCGCCACTGTCCATAAAGTATGCGGCACGCTTTTACGTAATCAGGAAAATCAGGTTCATAAGTGACCTTCCAGTCGCAGTTGAGTTTGCCGTAGGCAAGGCATTTCGTATTGAATATCCTTTCAGCTTCTACGCCTGATATGCTGCCGCCTGACGATTGGAGCAGAAAGCTCGATAACGCAACTAGAACGATCACAAGAATCACCATAACAACAATCGCTTTTATCGGAAGCTGCATTTTTATCAACTCTATCGCTAGGGGCAATGTTCAGTTAACGTTCCCAATAGCAACTAAGAACGATGTTCGGTTAGCGTCTAGCCTTGGTCCGAACTCCACCTTAGCGCGTGATTTAATTCAATTACCATTACTTTCTATTCATGTCATTTTTTATTATCGTAAACCCTATCTCACCTGTTACCTACTCAAAGCTGGGCATCTCTTCTCTGGGAATTCTCCTGGGTTTATTGATTCTGTCGCGTATCCTGTCGCGGTATCTGTAGGCCAGAGCGACAAGCAAAATAATTATTAGTAAAATAATTATCCATGTCAAATCCAAACCCACCGAAGGCGTGGGTGGTTGCTGAGCAACGCATCCTTCAACTATAGTCCAGCCAACAACAGGCACGTCGCAACGCGTGTCAAATTGCATGCAGATTGTATTGTCATTATCATTTCGCGCATATACTCTATAGGTATCGTGGCAGCTGGTAACTGTTATCGTCTTTGTGTATCTTTCTGATTTTCCAGAGTAGTTTGCATACGCGATGAGTGTGTATTTGCCAAGTCTGCTCGTCTGGAGAGTATACACCATTGAAACATTCTTTGTCGCAGCCAGGCTGGTGCTCATCGCGTAGACATCATAGGTTTTATTTTCTACCACAGCTACCGGGCCTGATATGCCAGCAAGGCTCGTATTGCCCTCGACCCATGGTCTGGACACATTAAGCGTGTTTTCTGTGTAGCTATAGACGCGAATATAGCTGATGTCAACATAAGGAACGACTATAATCTTAACCGTATTCATGCCTGTGTTCAGAACATCCTTGACGTCAAATATCACATCAACATTCTTGCCAGTAGACGTGCCCGGGCCGCAGTATACAGTAGACGTGTCAGAACATAGCAGAGTGTCATTTACATTATGAACAGCGATCTTCACTGTGTTCCAGCCAGGTGTGGCAACAGGTTTTATCCGGGTGTAGTTATAAAGGTAAATTTGTATGTGAGGATCGTCTGATATGTCCCAGTGTGCATGCGTTCCATTGGCCCAAGAGCCTGTTAGAGAAATGTCATAGCGTCTGGTGGCAGAATTATAGGTACAGTTTTTCGCATCTATTTTTGCGTGACATACCGGAGCGGTTGTCTTCAGTGGCGGTGTCGGACCCGGGCCGGGTGCTGGCGGAGCTGGTCCTGGTATCGGGGATACAGAAGAACCTGCCACTGTGAAGGTTTTCGATCCGCTAACAGGATCTCTCTTTGTAGCGCCGCTTACATCTGTAACAAAAGCATAATACGAATGTTCGCCCTGTGAATACAAGGACGTCCAGGCACACGGTTGTGAAGGCGGAGAATTCGTACACGTTTTCTTTAGCGCATCGTCTATGTAAATATTAATTTCGCGGAAGCTGTTGGGACCATTGGCAACTGCTGTTATCCTGACCGAATCCCGTGTAGTCGGATTAATCGGTGAACTGCTCACATCAAGCACGATGTTTGTAGTGCCGGCGCCTGGTGAACCTGACGTGCCATTTTGTGCACCTGCTGCCTGCGTCACTGTAAAGCTTTTTGTGCCTGTTGCCGGGTTTGTGACCGAGCCTGTCGAATCATAAGCTCTGCCAAAGTAATTGTGAGTACCGGCAGAGTATGTGGATTCAAGTGAACATATGAAATCCGTACACCTTTTTGAGAGAACGCCGTCAACATAAATTTCTACCCTGTTGGCATTTACACTGGCAGAAGCTGTTATAGTCACTGTGTCCGCGGTTGTAGGAGTTGCTGGTGTGTGGGATATGGTAAGCGACACCGAACCACTTGTTGTTGTGTTTGTGACATTAACCGTTGTAGTGCCTGTGGTTGATGGGATGGCGAAAGATTTGGCACCGTCAGCAGGGTCTGTTCTTACGGCAAACGAATTGCTTGCCCTCGCATAATAGCTGTGAACGCCAGCTGTGTATGTGGCACTTATCGTGCACGGAGGTGAACTGCAGCTGGTTACAACAAATCCGTCCACATATATTTCTATCTGCGTCAGGTTAGCGCCTGTTGCTGTCAAGGTAACCTGTCCGTTTGTAGGAGTCTGCGGCGTGTGGGAAACTGTTATTGACGGAGGTCCTGTAATCGTGCCGGTGCCGCCGCCTCCTGTGTTAGGCTCGCAATAGCATGAGTCCCAGTCACAACCAGAGCCGCACTGTTGAGTACAGGAACAGCTTCCTAATGTCGTATTTAATATAACTGTGCGCGTTTCGCCGTCAGCACACAGGGCACCGCACTGGCCTCTTGTGCAGCTGAATTGATACTGGTCATATGTGCAGCCACATCCGATATCACAAAAGCCCAACGCATCGCGAAGTCCGTAAATCTTGTTTTCGCATGTATTCCTTGACTGTGTGCATTTGGCGTTGTTATCAGTATAAGGCAGTTCGCATTGTTCGCCAGAATCAATTACGTTGTCACCACAGCCGGCGCATCGAACTGAAGCACTTTTTTCTACAGGCGCAACAGGTTTGCAGCGATTATTATCAAGGACATAGCCCGTCAGATTGAATGTGCCGTAAGATGCTCTGGGACAATCAAACAAATCAGTGTTGTTAACACTGTCTACACTGGTGCATTCCTGGCCTGAAATACTACACCCTCCGCATCCGGGCTGCGATGTGCGCACCGAGCAATTTAATGTCTGGTTGCATGCGCCAGAAACATCAACAACATAGGTGTCCCGCGTTGAAACATTGAACTGGCCAGTGAGTTCATGGTGCAAAGAAGCATTTACGCAGTCTGATGAAAGCGTACCAAGGGCTCTACAGCGGCTGGCCCATCTGCCTGCTGTTGTAGCATTGAAATCAAAGTTGAATGTCTGGAACTGCTGCCCGCCTATGGCAGTGCATGAGCCGTTCACGCTTGTTCTTTCGCCAGCCGCGCCTGTCAGGTCGCACTGGGGATATCCATAGTATCCTATGTTGCCAATATTGCGAATAGTTACATCCAAACTTCCTGTAGTACCCTTTTCAACCGGCCCTGCTGCTATGGTATCCACCTGCAATAAGCCAGAAGCGCCGCGGCAATAGGTATTGTAAATGCCCTCTATGGTTGTTCTTGTTGTAACCGCCCGGCCGCGCGCAGCTGTTGTGTTGAGCTTTCCAGGCCACGCTATGACATCATTGAAGTATCTAATAACGTCACCAAGATTAGTTGTCATGGAAGAAAGTGCGTCAATGCACGGCTGGATTCCAGAGCGTCCTTGTGCAGTCATGTTCCTGGTCGTCTCAAGGAGCGCACTTCGCGCCATCTCATATTGTGCTTTGGCTGCAGTGAAATTATCACGCAGTGCAACTATTTCCGGAAGGTTGACAAAAGGGCAGGCAAAGCTGTAGTTTGCAATGCTCCTCACGTTTGTCGTGCCATTAGCAAGTAAATAATAAACCCCTGTCGAGTCAACACACCGCGCATCACAGCTAGGTTGTGAGGATTTACATATGCACTGCCTTCCGATGCCGCACGTGTTCGACACATTAACCGTCGACCTGGCAGCCTGTAGGCACCCGGATATTGTCGCGTTCCTGCCGCAAATTATGAATTGGTTGAAAGGCACGCTGACCGTTGCTGCGAAGTTCAATCCATCATCAAGCTCGCGTTCGCAGCGGCCGTTGCAATTAATGTACGGGTCATTCGGGCAATCCTTCAAGCAGCTGCCTTCCTCACCCACTTCACAAACAGTATTGCCGCAGAAATTAATTTTGTACTCTATTAACTCGCTTGAAGAGAGGCTGTTGGACGTTGCGTTAAGTGTTATTGAGTATGTCTGCTCTGTAGCGTTCATCGGTGACGTGACATCCAGCCTTACATAGCCTGTCGCTCTAGGTGCAAGCCTGATGTTGTTAGGAGTAAAGACAGAATTAAAACCGCCAGGAGAGTTTGCCCTAAGTGATACAGAGCTTGCATCAAAGCCAATGGGATCGTTATTTGTAACAGAAACATTATACATTAAAGCTGCCCCAGGATAGCCCTCCTGACTCCTTGGGTTGGAAGAAATGGAAGGTGCGCCGCGGGAAGCGACAACATATTCAGCTGTAACCGTGCCGTACAGATTAAGCTCTGTGTTGAACAAACCTATAATTATAGGATATGCTGCGTCGCTTGCTGACACGTTAGAGGTGACGCGGAAAGGTATTTCCCTTGCGCTGTTTTCGCTCAATGACGTCTGGGCAGGTATGTTTATCTGCCAGTTTGCCGGTATCTGGCTGTTTATCTGGAAGACAAGCGTCTTCGGGTTATTGTTTCTCAGTCCTATAACATAGTTAAGTGTGGAACCGGCAAGCCCTGGCTGGGTTGCAGGCGTGACGTTGACAATCAGGTTCTTTCTGGTAAAGACGTTGAAGGTAAGCATAACATAGGGGTCTGTTGTTGTGTTCTGGCTGCCGGTGCAGACAGGCGTCACCGTCATGCACTGTGGCGAACCAGAAAGCTTGCTACAAGTTTTGGGTGCAGTTGCAATGCCATTAGGGCATACTTTTGTCGTATATCCACAGGACTGGCAGTTCTCATAGCTGTTAGTGCACCCGCCGCTGTTACAAGAAGTCATCACGTCGCAGATGCTGTTGCCATTGCAGTCGCGGCCTGTGAACGTCAGCGAAGCCAAGGTTTCTGATGATAAAAGAACTAAAGATAATGCAAAGGTTAGGGTTATCAGTAATATTCCTAATCCTACTGTACCCATACTTTTCCCTTTAATTTTTTGAATCGCCATTTCTCTTCGCCTTAATCCCTCGGCACGCTGACGATTGCAGTGAACTCTCCATCAGCAGCCGGCGCCTGGAATGTGTAGCTGAAATCTCCCAGCGAATCTGTTGTAACATAATCTTCTATGGCTGTTAGTCCATCCGGGCCCCGTATATCTATCTTGACGCGCTTGCTGGCATATGCGCCGCAGGTTCCAGTGGCGCAAGGATATGTCGCGGCGGTGAATCCAATGACAGGCCCGCCCTGATTGCAAAGCGGTGACGCAGCCACCGCTGTATTATAGGTCTTGCCGCACACCGAGAAACAACCGATAATTTCATCTTGTGTAGGACATGTTGGCAATGCATTTAATGCAAGAGAAGTTCCAATGCCAGCAAATCCTGCATATGGACTAAATGCTGTTGACGATCCTTTTGCTGCTGTCTGAGCTGCTGCGTTTACAGTTGCTTCTGTTGCACTTGATTTTAATGCTTCTGTAGCTGCTGCGTTTGCTACTGCCTGCACTGCTGCTGACGATGCTCCTGTCTGTATTGCTGCTTGCGCTGCTTGCGCTGCTGCTGCTTCTACAGCTGCTTGTGACGCCCCTTGTACTGCAGCTGCTTTTATTGCTGCGGTTGCTGCTGCCTGAGCTGCTGCATCTCCTGCTGCTTGCGCTGCTGCTGATCGTGCCGCCTGAGCTGCTGCCACCTGCCATTGTTGGTTTATTGTATTAGCCACGCCAGTACCTGCATTTGCGTTGTTTCCGCCGCAATTTGCACCATTAATTGCTGCACCTACTGCACTTGAAACAGCTCCAGTAAATACTGCACCCTGAACCGTCTGACCAGTATAAAAAGCGGAAGTTAAAGGCCCGGCTGCTGCCGCGGCCGCCCCCCATGTCACTGCGATAATTACTGCAGCAGCTATCAGTCTCCAGTTTGGTGTTATGCCATCGCCTTGTGCTGAACCTGGAATCAATGTGGTGCCTGCAGGACAGTCCTTGTAACTAAGTGAATTCCACAAAACACGGTTATGTAATTCGCACCCAAGCTGCTGCATCGTTGTGCAGGTATAGTTGTAGCCATTGCATGTGTCTGACAACTTTGCGACATTTCCTGTTATCGTCACAGTTTCGCCTGCCTGTATCAGCCGCGACACTGTTGTTGATGAAGTGCCACTCGTCTGCGTTGTGCCAGCAATGCCGAGCGACGCTGTTATTGTCGCATTCGATGCTGCACTGCAATCATGATCATTTGGCGTTGCGCGTGGCGCGCTGGCTGTAATGTCATTTGGATGAGTCCATGTACCTGCGGTCTGTGTTCCAGGAAGGGTCGCTGCTGTTTGCGTGTTAGCTGTAAAAGAAGCGGTATTTACAAATGTGCACCAGCACGTCTCAGCCAAGCCGCACCCATGCTGCCCGGGATTACCAATTGAAATAGGTTGGCGTGAAGATGACGCACCGCTCGTGGCAACAGCCGAGGCAACGCCAATTGCCATGTAAAGAGCTTGTGGATTATCAGTGCACTGCCCTATAGGAAACGATGATGCAGTAGTGCTGTAGGCAGGCGACAGATAGCCTGTAACACCGCTGGCCGTGTAGCACGCTGATGCGCAAGGCACATTCGCAGCGTCCTGTTGTGCAGTGCCCTGACACACACATTTTTCATTGCCATAGCAGACTTTGTCAGTCCTTGATTGCGTTCCAGGACTGAGCGAACAGGTGCCGCTGGTGCCGAACTGGTTCAATCGGCAGTAATCATTGCATTGTTCTTTACCGGCGTTGGTACAACTCGTGGTTTTCCATGAGCCGCCTTCTTCATCACATTTGGCTTCTGTCTGGTCGTTTTTATATTCATACTCGCTTCCGCGAAGATAAACACAGCACCGGTTTGTGCTTGTTCCTGGCGTGCCTGATGCAGTAACCTCGAAAGAATAGGGATTAGGACTTAATTGAAAAAATTTTAGAATATTATTACCTTCTTTATAATTGACATTACTAATGGTGTATGTACCAGCAGAAAGCGCGCCAATATAAGCTGTGCATGACATTCCATTATTTGAATTTAAAAGACATCCTGAGGCAGTTCCAATAGACACAGAAGTTGGTCCTCCTGTTATTTGGTATAATAACGAAGTTACAGAAGTTGACGGAATACTAAAAGTTATGGTAAATTGCTGACCTGCAGATGGCTTAGCTGGATTTATTTGTACACCCCATCCTCCTGGCGCGCCGCCGCCAGCAGGGTTGACAGTAATTGTAATAGGCGACGTCTTTTTGTTAGAGGAATCTTTTATCACGAGCGAAGCCGTGCCTGCTGCATCTCCTCTAACAGTAAACGATGTGACTGAGTAACTCACAGTTACTTTGCCGGAAGGCGTTAACGAATCAGTAGAAATCGCGCCTGTCGCGCCCGTAACTGTTACTGCGCTCGATGTCTCACCGACAGCAACCGTTATAGGAGACGCCGGATTAAATGTTAGTCCAGTGCCTGGCGACGGGGCGGGCGTTGCACCACCTACACACGCACTCAGAGTGCAGCCGGTTGTACATGTTTCTGTTTGTGGTGAATAAGTGCAACTGCCGCCAGTGCACGTGCCAGGTGATGTGTAGTATGTTCGTACATTGCCATTACATTCATTTGCGGGAGGAGTTGTGCATTGCGAAGGTGTTGTGCATGTCGTTCCTGAAGAAAGCGTGTAAGTATATTCACCTGTCTTCGGGTTCCTTATATACGTTCCATCATTCAAACTGATTTCAGAATAAAACTGAACAGTAGTACCATCAATTAAATTCGTATATGCATTACTATGTTCACAAACTGCTCTACTAGAGCATGTTATCGTAGTCCATCCATTATTTCCGGGGTTAACTTCTATGTTATGAGAAGATATTTCACTAGCTGGATAATTGGTCACTGATTTTATTAATGGGACCGTTCCTCGTGGGACTGTTTCGCTTATTGGTGCTGTTAATTCAATATAAGGTTCTATGCAATCATACCGCGGGTTACAACGATTTAAACAACTATCATAACTTTCGTCTGGAAGAGGAATATAAATTTTCCATTGAGGAACTTGACAATAACCAAGTCTAAACTGGCCATTGCTGGATAAACATTTATCTTTTCCAGCCACGCCACACACACTTCCAACAACAGGAGAATTAGATGGATAAGTCTTCTGTGTCGTCGCCGCGTTCACCGTCTCGCTCCCAACAGAGAAATTCCACAAACTGACATGCGGTATGCTCAGCATTCCGATCAATGCGCAGATAACTAGAACTATGAATTTTTTCATTTTCGAGCACCGCAGGTGTTGAAAAGAAGTGTTTTGCAGTATAGGCACTTCATGTTACAACCTTTCCTAAGTAAAGCTACGTATATGCACTAGCGTCCTTGCCTTACTTTCGTCTTAGCATATTTGGCTTTCTTCATATATTAAGTTTAATTTAGCGTGAAAGAGAAAAAAGTGCATTAAAATATATTAGTCTTAGCCAAAATATTGCACAATCCTTATAAACTCTGTGGATTATATCTTAAGCATGAAAAAGAAAATTTATAATTTCACAGTTGTCATAGAAAAGTGTGAAGACGGATTCTTCATAGCCGAAGTGCCAAGCCTTAAAGGATGCTATACCCAGGGCAAAACAGTAGAGGAAGCTATGAAAAACATAAAGGAAGTAATAGAGATGTGTCTTGAGGAACAAGAGGCATCCCAAAACGAATTCATAGGCGTGCAAAAAATAGAGGTAGAGGGATGAGACTGTCTTCTGTTTCTGGAAAGAAGATGATAAAAGTTCTTTCAATGAAAGGTTTCTAAATAGTGCGTCAAAGAAGCAGCCATGTACAAATGAAAATCCTAAAGGCACACTTGTTACGGTACCGGTTCATCCGGGAAAAGATGTGAGCATTGGAATTGTGCTCAAGATACTTCGTGACGCAGAAATATCAAGAGAAGAATTCATTGAACTAGAAAAATCTGTATAACACTGTAAAATACGCATTCGATGCCAGATACTGTAAAATTCAAAGAATCAAGATGTTAGTTCATACATCAAAAATTTATTGACATGACTCTTTTTTATTTCCTGCGCGAAGAATAAGCAACAAAAATCAGAACTATAACAAATATCACAGCTGCCAGAGTCAGATGGCTGACAACAGGCGCAGCCACATACATTATGCCCATTATTACCATCATTCCTATTGCGCCGATAAGGGTTTTCTTCAATTCTCTGTTAGCTTTTTGGCTGGCCCAGGAAAGTCCGCATCTTATAGCGCTGGATATCATAGCCAGGGCTCCGAGAAGCGCCCATGTCTGGATAGAGCCAACAAAAAGCACAGCAAGTATTGCAAAGAACGCTATGGCAAAATCAAATAAAAAATGCAAAAACGTATTGGATGGTATGTGCTGGACAAAAAGCTCGTTATATCTCCACCAGAATCTCAGCATGAGCAGAAACGAGGAGCCGAACAGCAACCATGCCTGAAGTCCCGATACAATTCCAGAAGCGACAGCATAAACAAATATAGATAATGCCGCGCCAAAAGTCAGGCTTGACACGCCGGTGCCGAGCTGCCGGTAAAAGTCATATGCCATACATAATTAGTGGTGTCTGCTCTTAAAAAGCTTATCCAGCTATTGTATGAAAAATTATTTTCCGCCGGGTTTTTAGAAAGTTATGTTTCTTTTCCGCAAGCCTTATTTTCTGCCAGCTCTTTTTTGAAAAGAGCTGAAAGGGCTTATTACATGATCTTCGAGCCATTGGGAACCTTGGCAAGTGGCTGTAATATAGTGCCGTCTTCTGCCGCCAGCAGCATGCCCTCGCTACGCGTCCCCCGCAACTCGCGCGGCTCTAAATTTGTTACAACAATTATCTGTTTGCCCCTGAGCTGTTCTTTTGTGTATTTGAGTCGCAATCCAGCAACCAACTGCCGCTGCTCGCTTCCCAGGTCTATCTGAAGAATATAGAGTTTGTCTGCGTTGGGATGGTCCTCTACAGACGTTATCGTAGCAACTCGCAGGTCAACTTTTTCAAATTCCTTGAATGACATCATATTATTTACCATAGCTAAGGCGTCAGGATTAGTTAGGGCAGAACTTTCTTTGCCTATGCTCTTATTCGCCTTAACAGCGCCCTTTGCTTCCAACTTACTTGTTTTTTCCGCCAAGTCCTTTTTGATGTATTTGGTTTTATACTTCTTTACCTTTTCTATACTGTCAATCTTCTTGAAAAGAATTTCTGCCTTTATTTCGTGTCCCGGTTCCAGGGAAAATCTGGAGGAAAGCTCCTTCTTCGCATTGAGACATTTCAGCGCCCTGTCTGCGGCGTCAGGTATGTAAGGGCTGAGTAAGATGGAAAGTGGCTGTAGAATATTAACAGTCGTATAGAGCGTGGTAGCTGCATCGTCGCTAGCCCACGGCTTCTGATCCTGAAAATATTTGTTCGTTGCTGATGCCAGGGAAAGAATCTCACGAAGTGCTTCTCTGAGCTTAACATCTTCAATGAGTTCTTTTACTTTATTTATTGTTTTCTCAAGATGCCACTGAAGCTCCCTTTCCTTTTCACCCAGATGTGCCAAAGGCACGCGTCCTTCAAAATTCTTTTCTATGAAATAGGTCGCGCGGTAAAACAGGTTGCCGTAATTATCTATTAGTTCGCTGTTGACGCGGTTCTGGAAATCTGTCCAGTCAAAGTTGCTGTCCTTGCTCTCAGGCAATATGGAAGCAAGGTAAAAACGCCAGTAATCCGCCGGAAACAAATCAAGCGCTTCATCGCTAAAGAGACCAATGCCGCGTGACGTGGAGAATTTTTCGCCTTCCCAGTTAAGATACTCATAGCCTGCCACATAGTGAGGCAGCTGATATTTGAGGTCATGGGCAGCGATGAGCGTGCCAGGCCAGAATATGGTATGGAACGGAACGTTGTCCTTGCCAATGAAATGATAAATATTAGAATCAGTCCAGTAGCTCTTCCAGTCCTTTTTGATTTTTCCTTGTTCATACGCATCTTTTGTAATGGAAATATAACCTATCGGTGCGTTGTACCAGCAGTAAAATACAAGATTATCATATTTTTTAAGAGGCACACGCACACCCCATTTCAGGTTACGCGTTACGCATCGGGGATTAAGTCCTTCCTTTATCCAGCCCAGTGCAAAATTCTTTGTGTTGTCCGGCCATGATTGTCCTTCAATCCATTTATGAAGTTTTTCCTGCAGCGCCGTAAAGTCCAGAAAAAGGTGCTTCTCATCCTTGAACTCAATAGTCGCATGACCACAGACAGCACAGCGCGGATGCAGCAACTCCGTCGGATCCAGCAAACGTCCACACTTTTCGCACTGGTCGCCCTTTGCGCCTGCATAATCACAAGCAGGACAAACACCTAGTGTATATCTGTCAGGAAGAAATCTTTTACAGTTAGTGCAGTGTGGTATAGTAAGCGTTTTCTCTATGATGTATCCATTTTCATAAGAAGCAAGGAATATCTCCTGTGTCAGTTTATGATTATTCTCTGATGATGTACGTCCAAGCAGTTCCGTGTTCATCTGTTCCGCAAATGAAAATATTATCGATGCCGAAAATATCTAGAAATCTATGAAAAATATCCGCAGGTAATAAGGATCCTGCTATATTGCCTAAATGTTTTACACCGTTCACATATGGCAAAGCTGATGTTATAGTTACTCTATTTTCTTTGAAATTAATCCCCTCGTTTTTAGGTTCTCTCTAGCTAAATAAAGTTGGTTTAATCTTTTTGGATGTTTTATATTATTTTCAAGAAGTTCAAATAGACTAACTAAAGAACGGCTTCTCTGAATTCTCAGAATTTTATAAAAACTATTACGTTCATACCCATCAGATGTTATACGTATTTTTTTATCTAAATATATTTTTGACTCGATTCCATAATATTTTTCTAGATTTTTCTGTATAAAAATCAAAATTTCTAAATCATAATTTCCTATACTATAAACTGCTTGTCTATTAGACAAAAATATAGACCCTTCGGCATCTGTAAATCCAGCCAGAAATGCCAGAAAATAACTCGGATTTTTACTTATCCATTTTAAATTTTTCTTTCTCTCAAGAAAAAATTCAAAAGACATATCCAAAAAAGCTTCTGCGTTATATCTACCGCTCTTTGTTTGCTTATGCCAAACTCGACCATATTTGGAGAAAAGTGAAACGAATAATTCAATTTGATTTATTTGTGTGCTTCCGCCCGCAATGTTTATAGTTTTTCCATTTTTCCAAATTTTTCTTGCTCTTAAGTCACCTAGAGAAAAGCCAACTAGATAAGATTTTTCTTCTAAACTTCCGTTAAAAGATTTCCTAGGATATTTTATTTCTGCATCCGCCAAACCACGTCTCTCGATATCATACATCTTTAATTTTCTATGAACTGTTGACCTACTGCATTGACATATCTCAGCAACCTTTCTTGTAGGTAAATTTTTATCTAAATATAATTTTTCTAGTTCTTCTTTGAAAGGTCGAACCTTTAAGCATCCAGGATCTCTTAGGTCAATTCCAATTTTGTGTAATTTAATTAATATGGTTCTTTTTGAGCAATTATATTTCTTGGCTATCTTAATTGAACTTAACCCTTTATTATACAAATCAATAAGATCTTCATTAGCAATTTCTATCTTTTTGATTTTAATCACCTTATCTAACTATCTCATGTTTTTTGATATTTTGTATTTCATTTTATGGTTTATCTTTTCTATGTCTTTTCCGGTCACCTATTTCTAACTTTTTCGCCTTGTCCCATAAAGCCTGTCTGGCAACCTCGCTCCATTTTATTTCCCTGTGCTTTTTCATAATTACATAAAGTTCGTCTGGAACGGCTAATGTCATATTAGTCATTATATCACCTAAGTATAATAAGTAAATATACTTATTTAAGGTTATTTATGAAGCCTATCGGTTGTTTCAGTCAAACGTCTGTAGGAATCAGTCTTTTAGTATAAATTTATCAAGCTTCTTTTTTGCCTGCTCTCTCTTTTTCTGGTGTTCTGTCAGGAAATCCGTGACCTTTTTTATGAGCAGTGCTTTGACATCACCAGTGCTGACAGCGCCGCTTCTGTAGCCGTCAAATAATTCTTTTATCTTATTGCTGTCTGGCTCGAACATCTGGTAAAGATACTGGCACGCCACATCTATGTCAGGATTGCCGCCCTTTTCTTTATGTTCCTTTATTGTAGCCCCGCCACCGCTGAACGCGCGGGTTATTTTCTTCTTCACGTCCTCAGGCGTGTCAGTAGTGAATATAGTTGTCTCTGGCTTGCTCGAAGACATCTTGCTTTCAGGCCCCTGCAAACCAGGAAGAAACGTACTATGGATCGCAGCGGGCTTGTAGTAGCCAAGCTTAGGCGCTACGTCGCGGGTGATGCGCCAGTAGGGATCCTGGTCAATAGCAGCGGGTATAAGCACCGGAACATTCCTGTATTTCAGGACAGAAGGCAAAAAGCATGGCGCTGCCTGTACTGCTGGCCAGAAGGACATGCCGATATTGGTGCTGTTGTCTAGTCCGAAGACAGCTTTGGCCGTTGAAAATGTTGTATGCTTAGCCACGCGCAACGCAATCTTGTAAAGCGATTTTATGTAATCTGTATCAACGAATATGAATGTTTTATCTGGGTCAAAGCCCAGCGCAATAACATCCAGCGCATTGTCATAGCCCAGCCTTGTTGTTTCTGACAGCTCCATGTTCTCCTTGACAACAAACTTCTCGTCATCGGTTATCTGAAAATAGAGCTCTACGTCAAACTTATCCTGAAGCCATTTGGTGAAAACCCACGGCAGCAGGTGGCCCAGATGCGTGTCACCAGAAGGTCCGCGACCTGTGTAAAGCACAAACTCCTCACCCTTCTCGTATTTGTCCAGCAGCCAATCAAGGTCACGATGAGAAAAGAATACTTTTCTGTCAAGCATGAAATGAGTCTCGCCGGCTGCCTTTTCTATCCGCTCGAGCAGTCCTTTAGTTATGTGGCTCGTGCCAAATTCCATTATGAGCTTCTCATAGTCAACATGCCCCGAGACTTCCCAAGGCGTGACAATCATTTTATCGATTATAATCACCTAGTTACTATTAGCATTCTCTTATGTGAACTACCCATAGCTTTCGCAAGGGGTTTCCTGCTTCTCTGACCAAACTTGCTCATTGCTGAGTAGTGGCTCAATCTCCACAGGCGTAGATTTGGACAATTCCTGCCCTAATGCTCTTTTTAGTATATTCATTGCGGAATTGTAATCCCTGTTTATTTCCAGACCACAAGTGCATTTATGCGTCCTGTTCCATAATTCTTTGTGGACTTTAATTCCGCAACTTGAACAAATTTGTGTTGTTCCTCTTGGCTCAACCTTCACCACTCGAACACCAGCTCTCTCAGCCTTGAATTCGAGCATCTGGATGAACTTTGACCATGACGCATCTGAAATTGATTTTGCCAGATGGCAATTTCTTACCATATTTTTTATCTGCAAGTCTTCTACTGCTATGAAGCCGTACTTGTCAACATAATACCGAGAGAGTTTGTGCAGAAAATCATCTCTTTGATTTATTATTTTTTCATGTACCCGTGCCACAGAAATCCTTTGTTTATTTCTGTTTTGTGATCCTTTCCTTTTTCTTGATAATCTTCTTTGCCCTTTTTGTAATTTTCCCAGAGACTTGTCAAGATGCTTGGGATTGTCGGAATGATTGCCATCGCTGTCATAGACATAGTTCATTGTTCCTAAATCCAAACCGACTTTCTCTTTATTCTTTGTTTCGGGAATTTCAGTTTTAGTTTCAGCGATTATTGAAGCGTACCACTTTCCAGAAGGGTGGTGCTTTATTGTGATTTGTTTTATCTTTCCTTCTATATCCCTGTGCATAATGAAAGGAATCTCTCCTATTTTTGACAGCCATAATTTGTCATATCTTGTCCGGTTCTGCATGACGGCAAACCCGCTCTGGTTGTAGGAGAAAGTTTTGAACCAATTTTTGCCTTTGAATCTCATGCTTCCAACCTTTCTACCCATTTTCTTTGTTTGTGATAATGCACGAAGGTTTGAGAATAAGCGGTAGTTTTCGTATTGCAGAACCTTTGAATGAACATTTTTCAAGTCAGGCTCTATTCTTTTTAGGTCAACTATCATTTCCTGTAATTGCGCCTTGTCAATGACTTTTTGTTGATTCATTTCACTGAGTAAAAAGTTATAAACATACCTGCATTTATTGAGAGTCCATAGTAACTTTTGCTCTTGCTCCCCTGTTGGATAGAGCCTGAATTTATACGTTGTTTGCATTTTTCATAAGCCTCTTGATTATTTCATCATAAGTTTCTTTCTTTTTGCCAACTTCTTGCAACATTTTTACGGTTTCTTTTTCTAATCTCACCGTAGTATATTTTGTAATCATATATAATCATTATAACAGCAACTATAAATGCCTTTCTATTGGTCGTCTCTCATTCCCATCTTGCAAAAGGGAACTTCTCGGCAACCAAGTTAGAATCCCTCCTCGTGTATGTCTTCCGTCTCATATCAGAGAAAGTGT
>Ga0075941_107_pt1 | contig 19895 bp, 17 predicted proteins | sample RifGroA2_FD_67950 | JGI IMG/M metagenome (GOLD analysis project Ga0075941, IMG submission 67950) | Parcubacteria bacterium GW2011_GWA2_42_28
AAACAGCCGCGCTGGTAACGGTTGTATAAATTAAGATGTATACTTATTCACCCTGTGGATAATGAGAAAAAGTGTCCGAAAAATGGGGTACTTGCCATAAGCTGGCAAACCTGTCAAGCCTTGTTAAGGGTTTGTTAAGGGATATTGAGTAGACCTCTGTCACCCCCAGCATACCAGAATGTCACCTCTTAAGGTTAACTCTACACACATTTGACACGATTGAGAAAGTGTGGTATCCTTTTGGAAGTGGTTATTTTAGCAAAGTCGTATCGAGCCCGCCTAGGCTTGCCTTATGCAACCTAGGAGGGTAAATTTATTCGAAAAGAAACTAGTTAGAAGGCCACCAATTAAACCCCAATACCTTTCCTTGGCAACACCGTGCTTTGGCAAGGTGGATAGGCAAAGCCGCCTTCGGCTACAGTCATAAAAAAGACTGGGCTAACCTCGGGAAAGGTACGGGGCAAAGGTCATTAATAAATCAAGTTAGAAGAGAGTATGGCTTACGACCAACAGTTCGGTGGCCGACCTCAGCGTCAAATGTTTGACGTATCTTCACTTGGACTCAAGTGTGCGCAATGCAGTAAGGATATCACAGAGCTTCCTTTCCAGCCCACACCTGATCGTCCAATCTATTGCTTTGATTGCAATAAGAAGAGACGCAGCGAATTTCGCAGCAGGTACTAAACCGATACAAAAACCGCCCCTTTAAAAGGGCGGTTTTTGATTTTAAGGACAACCAATTAGTTTACGATAAAATCGCGCCGAGAAATTTTGGATAACCGTGTAGAAAATCTTGGCCCGACATGGATTTTCGTCCCTCAATTTGTAAAAGTTCTAAAATTAAACTGCCGGGATTACAATTTGTAGCCAACTGGCCATCCTCGGTTTGCCAAACATATCCGGGCGTGGAATTTGTTGCGCAGCCAATTGTTGGGTGAAGCAATGATCCACGGATCACTTTAAGGCGTTTACCCGACTGAAATTTCTGCGACTTACCCGACTGCAATTCGTCGGAACGAATTGGGGCGGGTGCAGAAATTTGGGCGGGCCACAACGTCCATGTTCCAGGCCAAAGATCGTAAGCGCGTATCATGCGCTCTATATGCTCGGCAGATTGTTTCCAATCAATCTGTCCATTTTCGCGTTCAAGAATTTTTGTAAAGGTGGCACGCCCATGGTCTTGCGGTTGCGGAGTAATCTCACCATCTAGGTATTTCGGCAAAATTTCCACTAACAATTGTGCCCCGATATCCGCTAGTTTATTCGAAAGTGCGAGTCCGGTCATTCTAACAGAATTAAGTGCGGCCGCATCATGTTTTGTTATGACAGTTTTTGGTGTGTTTTCAATTTTCATGCGTTGTTGTGCAAGAATGGGTCCGTGATCCATCTCTTTATCAAGAAGCATTATTGTAACGCCGGTCTCACTATCGCCGTTTAGGAGCGCAGCTTGAATAGGGGACGGGCCGCGGTATTTTGGCAAAAGAGATGGATGAATATTTACCACTCCTTTAGGAAAAATATTTAATACAGCGTCGGGAATAATTTTGCCATAAGCAACTACAATGCCGAGATCTGGTTTGAGAGATTTTAATTGATGAATAAATGTAGGCGCAGGCTTTAGCCTGCGTTCTGTGGAGTGCGCCGGCTGAAGACCGGCGGCTACATCGCGCAGTGTCTTGGGCCGTAGGACAGGTAACCCTAAATTTTCTGCTGCCGTTTTTATTAGCGGAGACTCTATCTTAAGTCCGCGGCCAACTGGTTTATCCGGTTTGGTTATCACAGCAACAATATTCCAACCCGCCATGGCAAGAGCTTTAATAGCCGGAACAGAAAATTCTGGTGTTCCGAAAAAAATAATACGCATATTAAGTGTGTCATCCTGAACGCAGCGAAGAGCCTGCCCTGAGCTTGTCGAAGGGATCTCTCGCGTATGCGAGATTCTTCGTCGCTTTGCTCCCCAGAATGACAAAAACATTATAAGATTTTTACCGTTTTATCAATAAAAAGCACGCCATTTAGATGATCCATTTCATGTTGAAAGATTTGAGCCAAAAATCCTTTAGCTTCAATTTCAAAGGGCTGACCATTAATTGTTAAAGCCTTCATTTTTACAGATTTATAGCGTTTGACTAAACCAAATTTTCCGGACACGGAAAGACAACCTTCTTCTAAAATATCTTTACGCAGGGAATGCTTAATAAGTTGAGGATTAATCAATATTAATGGTTCGGGAGTATGGTCAACTACAATAAGGCATATGGATTTGCCAATTTGCGGAGCAGCTAAGCCAACGCCAGGCGCTTTTTTCATTGTTACGACCATATCCTCGGCTAAACCCCTCAAATCTTTTTGATCATACTCGGACAAATCAATAGAGGCGGCTCTTTGACGTAAAATCGGATCCGGCTCGTGGATAATAGTTAAAATTCTTGGCATGTTGATACTTATATTTCCCTTTGTTTTCCAGACGAAAAGTTTTGCCGGGCTTCTACAATCTGACTGTTTTATTTCTGTAAAAATTTTTTGCGCTTGTTTTACGCCGATGCGTTTGATGATCCCTAAATACATGGCGAATCGCTTACGTTCATAAAAGGCGTTAGAGATCACGTCTGCCCAGTAGTGCGCCTCGGAGTGAATATTTTTATTTTTTATCCTCGTGCGTTGTCGGTTAAGAATGTTTTCAAGTCTTTCCATGGGTCCGCTGACAATTTTAATGAGGTCATCTAAGAACTCGCTTTTCAGGCGAAATTTCAGATTTTTGAGCGAAAACGCCGCAGAGGAATGAAGACGTAATCGTAGAATTACGACGAATTCCGATAAGGTGTTTGCAGCCGAAAATCTGAAATTGCAGACAAAATGGAGTTTTTAGATGACCTCAATACAACTTAAAGCGCGCCGTAAGATAGCCGACCCCAAATGGTCCTTCGTAAGAGAGAGGCTCCGGTGTGCAATTCATATTTTCAATAATGCCCAAAAGCATGGCGATTACGCGCAGTCCGCAAGTTTTTACTGTCTCCATTTTGTTTTCAAGTTTTAAAATACTTTCATGATCATCTTTTCGCAGAGCCTGAACAATCGCCGTATCAAATTTTTTCCCTTCCGGAGAAAAACCGCCCGGCGCCGAATCCGTTAAGGTATGGGCTAAATCAGCCGAGGCGATTACAGCGACCCGCTGACTTGAACTTTGCAATATTTCGCCAAGCAGCTTGCCAATATCAAAGTGAGCCTGTACTGCCATGTTAGAGCTGCCAATCGGTATTATTGTAATGCCGGGCAAATGTTGCGTGAGAAAATAAAGAGGAATCGCGCTGCCATAGTCAAGAAAATCCTCGGTTATGGTTGCAAGCGGTACGCTTTCGTTTTTATACCGCAAAGCACGAATCTCCTCGGTTAATTTGGGATTCGCTTTAAATTCTAGACTGGTCGCAAGATCGCCGAACTCCTTTAAATTCACCTTAAATATTTTACAAATATGGATAGCCAGTGCATCCGGCACGGTTGTACCATGGGGTGATAGTACAACTATTGTATTGGGTTTTGAAGCATATATATCTTCCTCGAGCATTTTATATGCCGCAATGGTTTTTTTGAGTTTTTTATGATGCTCTTTGCCGATAGTTGGGAGCAATATTGGCGAATGTGGCGTTATGGCTACAAAAGTTAGCATAAAAAGGATACGTACTTAAATTTTAGACTGCATATGCCGCAACTCGTTTTCTAGCCTCTACTTTCTCAAGAATGATTTTGTCGTGATTTAAATTAATGCGTACATGGTCTCCTTCCTTAAACTTGCCTTTAATAATTTCGATTGCGAGCGCATTAAGTATTTCATCTTGAATTAAACGCTTAAGCGGACGCGCGCCAAAAGTGGGATTATAGCCTTTTTCTGACAAGAAATTTTTGGCTTTAGGAGTGAGCTCTATTTTAATTCTCTTATCCTGCAATCGCTTGATAACCTCTATGAGCTGAATATCAATAATTTGTGTAATGTGGTCTGGTTTGAGCGAATGAAATACTACAATATCATCTACACGATTAAGAAATTCTGGCTTAAAACGCTCGTACAGCATTTTTCGCAATTTTTCGTCTAAATTTTGTTCAACGGTTTTTTCAACATTGTCTGCCGCAAATCCAAGAGTTCCGCTCTTGGCTAAAGATAAGATAACTTCAGACCCGATATTAGAGGTCATAATCACGATAGTATTTTTAAAATTGACCGTGCGTCCTTTTCCGTCAGTCAATCGTCCATCGTCAAGAATTTGCAAGAGGGTATTGAATACTTCGGGATGCGCTTTTTCTATTTCGTCAAACAAGATAACGCTATATGGACGGCGGCGGATTGCCTCTGTCAACTGTCCGCCTTCTTCATATCCAACGTATCCCGGCGGCGCGCCGATCATTCTCGCCACAGCATGCCGCTCGCCGTACTCGGACATATCCAAGCGAATCAAAGCCTGTTGCGAATTAAACATAAATTCAGCCAGGGCTTTAGCAAGTTCAGTTTTTCCAACGCCCGTCGGCCCCATAAAGATAAAAGACCCAATTGGCCGATCGGCTTGAGCAATTCCAGCGCGGCTGCGGCGAACTGCGTTTGATATGGCTGTTATCGCTTCTTCTTGGCCAACGACCCGTTTTGATAATTCCTGCTCCATTCGAGTTAATTTTTCGATTTCTGATTCAAGCATGCGTGTTACGGGAATTCCGGTCCAACGCGCTACAACCGCGGCAATATCTTCTTCTGTAATTTCTTCCTTTAAAATGCGGTGGTCTTTTTGGATGGCGGTGAGTTTTTTCTCTTCTGTCCTTATAGATTTTTCCAGTTCTGGAATTTTTCCATAGCGTATTTCGGCTACCTTTTGCAACTCCCCGGAACGCTCGGCGATGTCCGCCTGCATACGCAACTTCTCAATCGTCTTTTTTAATTTGCGAATATTGGTAATGGTTTCTTTTTCGTTTTTCCATCGCAATTCAAGTTCTACTTCACGTTCTTTTAATTCGGCTAATTCTTTTTCAATATCTTTAAGGCGATACTTCGCATCTTTTTCAGTTTCAGTTTTTAAAGCGCGCCGCTCGATTTCTAAACGCATGATTTCGCGTTTCATGCGATCAAGTTCTTCAGGCTGGCTGTCAATTTCAAGACGCAAGGCTGATGCCGCCTCATCAATAAGATCAACTGCCTTATCCGGCAAATGTCGATCAGTAATATAGCGCGAAGAAAGATTCGCGGCCGTCACAATTGCAGAATCAGCAATGCGCACTCCGTGATGCACTTCATATTTTTCTTTTATTCCTCGCAGGATTGCAATAGTATCGTCAATTGACGGCTCTGATACATAAATAGGCTGGAATCTGCGTTCTAGCGCTGGATCACGCTCAATATGACGCTGGTATTCCTTAAGCGTCGTGGCGCCTATTGCGTGCAATTCTCCGCGCGCAAGAGCCGGCTTAAGCATATTGGCCGCATCAATAGCGCCCTCGGCAGAACCGGCACCGACAAGGGTATGCAGTTCATCAATAAAAAGGACTATCTTGCCAGCGGCTTGGTCTATTTCTTTTAATACTGCCTTAAGACGTTCTTCAAATTCACCGCGGAATTTTGTTCCCGCCACAAGAGCGCCGAGATCCAAAGAAACTATTTCTTTATCTCGTAGACTTTCCGGCACGTCCAGAGATACAATGCGCTGGGCTAATCCTTCAGCGATTGCAGTCTTTCCTGTACCGGCTTCCCCGATTAAAACAGGATTATTTTTTGTGCGCCGGGAAAGCACTTGCATTACGCGGCGTATTTCCTCATCTCGTCCAATTACCGGATCCAATTTTTCTTGGCGCGCCAATTTAGTGAGGTTGCGGCTATAGCGTTCGAGCGCCTGATATTTTGTTTCTGGTTCGGCATCGGTAACGCGTTGACTGCCGCGCACCGAGGCCAGTACTTGGAGCACAGTATCATAGGTGATACTGTGATGGCTTAAAAGTTCATAGGCACGGCTTTTAACTGTAAGCAGAGCGAGCAAAAGATGTTCCGTGGAAATATATTCATCATGCAGTCGCGCGGCTTCTTGCCCGGCTTGATTCAAAACGTGCATCATATCTTGGGTCAAGTACATCTGCGCTACATTTGACGGCGTCTGTGTTTGCGGCGTCCGCATGAGCAGTGTCCGCGCATCTTTGGCGAGCATTGCGACATCCTGTCCTATTTTTTTAAATACCGCAAGAACAATGCCATCATCTTGCTCAACCAGCGCGAGCAAAACATGCAGAGGTTCCATGTGCGAATGGTTTAATTCTCCCACATGGCGCTGGGCTTGCTGTAAGGCTTCTTGTGATCTGGTTGTAAAATTATTAAAAGGCATCCCGTTAGAAGCAGGTCGCGGTCGTACCGCTCTGCTGATTATAAGCTAATTTAATAAACTTGACCTTTATCATAAAACGTATGGCTTTTTTCTATCGCGACCGCGGCCTCTAACGGGATTAGCAGTCTCAAGTTTAGAGTGCTAAAATATTATAAAGGTTGCCTGTTTAGCTGTCAAGCTTTATTATGGATTTATTATAACATCAAGCGAGGAGTCGGCACAAACCCAATAGTTTGTATCGACTCCGAGCGCCTATGGTGCAAAAGTGCAGTTTTTATAGCATAATCAAGAACACCCTGTGAAATAACGAGAAACTCCCTTAATAAACAGTATGTCCCAATCAAAACGGCTTTTTTTCGCAATAAATTTACCTTCCCAAACAAAGGAAGCGCTTGCTGACATACAAAACAAGATACGCTCAAAAAATCAACGTGTAGATGCTAAATGGGTTGATCCGCAAATTATACATCTAACGTTGCACTTTTGGGGGTGGGTGAATGAGGATAAATTAGATATCTTAAAAAACTTGATAGTCCGGGCACTAGTAAATATAATTCCGCAGGAAGTGCGTCTCGGTCATCTTGGCGGTTTTCCTAATTTACAAAAGCCGCGCGTAATATGGGTAGCGCTAGAAGAGGGGCCTGTTGCCGAATGCGCTTTCGTCACGAAATCGCGTAGAAGCGAGCGAGGCGAAGGCAAAAAATCGCAGGAATATACGCAGTATATTTCGAGGTTTTTTACCGAGCCGCAGCCGCTTGTGCGCGATTGCAGTAGAAATGGTATTCGACAACAGGCCCCTGAAGGGAGTGATGGTGTTTTAAAACAAATCCACGCGCGATTAAAAGAAACTCTATTAAATGCCGGCTTTGAAGTGGATATGCGTCCTTGGCAAGCGCATTTAACGCTGGCGCGCTTACGCATGTCACAGCCGCTACAAGGACTCAATGATGTGCGCGTGCCGCAAATCTCGTGGCGCATAAACGGTGTTGAATTAATGGAAAGTATTCTGCACCGCGAAGGGCCTGAATATCAAGTTTTATATTCACAATCTTTATGCCCGTAATCCTAGATGTAAAAGTGGATAATGTCAGCCGCGAACAAGCCATCGCACGCATAGATCTGATGCTTAGAGATGGCGGTCAGCATATTATTACAACCCCAAATCCAGAATTTGTTGTAGCGGCGCAAAAAGACAAGGATTTCATGAATATCCTCAATCGCGCGTCGCTGGCCCTGCCCGACGGTTTCGGACTTATACTTGCCGCAAAATTTTTAGGCATACCACTCAAAGAACGCATTGTTGGTTCTGATTTTGTATGGGATCTTGCAAAACTGGCAGCCGAGAAAGGTCATACAGTGTATCTTTTAGGAGGAAAGGGGAGCGTGGTTGAGCAAGCCGCAAAAGAATTACGAATGAAAAATCATGAATTAAGGATTGTTGGTTATGATGCTGGACCCAATCTTAACTCGCCCACCGCACCACTTTATTCGTTAGCCATAATCGGGCGTATCCGTGAAGCATGCCCGGATATTTTACTTGTGGCTTTCGGTCAGATTAAGCAAGAAAAGTGGATTGCTAAGCATTTAGGAGACTTGCGCAGTGTTAAAATTGCAATAGGTGTTGGCGGCGCTTTTGATTTTATTGCTGGCCGCGTAAGACGCGCGCCTTTGTTTCTGCGCCTACTTGGCCTCGAATGGTTTTGGCGTCTTTTGCGTCAGCCCTGGCGCCTCCCGCGCATCTACCGCGCAGTCATAAAATTTTCCTATTTTATCTTAAAAGCAAAACTTGCCAGAGTGCAACACCCTGACAAATATTGACTAATTTTCTGTAACTGTTACCACACCGATTATCTGTGATGTAGTGCTAGAAAACGGCAAAGCCTGTTCACTATTAGCAGTTAAATTATAGAGTACCATAACGCTCTCTTTTTGAAGGAGTAAAAAATCAGTATCCAACCATGCCACAAAACTGCCTGATAGCTGTTTAGCGCGAGGATGCATTCTGTTAAAAGGTAATGGTACAACCCAATGCTGAATATTGAGATCTTCTTTTGCAGTTTCGCGTTCACGACATCCTGGAGGCATATCGGCCCTGCTAAAAGTATACCACTTTCCATCTGGAGAAATGGACATACCGTATATAAAATCTTTATCTTGCCCAATGCGCCGCTTGTTGTCTTTCTCTAAATCCAATAAGTAGATATCTGCATTGGAGTTTAATTTTCTGCACTCGTTATCTCCATAACGCGACTGCTGATTGTCCAACAGTGCCTGTTTAGTCGCGGGAGAAAGCACATATCCACTGTAATACCGCGGCGTACCTCTAAATTTATCTAAACCCATTTCCGCAGTCTCCCCAAAGTGATAAGTGAACACTTCGGCAGTATCCATATTGAACCGCCATAATCTATAATAACCACCTTCATCACCAAAAGCGGCTATGTACACATCTTGACCATCATCAGCAATGAGCAGCGGTTTAACATTATTTAATTTCACAATTTCTTCATTAGTTATGGTCTTCTCTATGGCCGGAGCGCCATCTAGTTCGTAACGTCTTATTTTAAATGCTGTCCGCCATGGCCGATCATTAAAGTATTCATTTACATCTTCTAGCTCTACGCGCCAGATACCGTTAGATGAGCAAGCAAAAGTTACGCCGCCGCCTTGTGGTGCAAAACACGGCGAGGATGAGACTATGCTTGTCTCACCGTTCAATTCAATTCTAATAGCTTGTTTCGGAAATCCATACAGTTGGCCATCAATATAAATACCAGACCTAGTCGTCAGCATTTTCCCCGCAAATACATTCGGTATCAATAGAGGGTCTGGGATTTGATCTTCGTCAATGGGCGGCAACGTCACTATTTTTGTAACGCGCTGATTGCGCAGGCCATAGCGATATAATGCATTATCTTGCCGATATATAATATAGTCGCCCGACGCAATAGTCGTCACTTCCGCGCCAGCAATAAATCCCGCTAACGCCCTAAGTTCTTGCTGTCGTATGCGTTCTTGCTTATCCGCATTTATATCTATTTGGGCCGAACTTATATTACCTTCTGTATACTGATTATCAAAAATTGATGGATAATTTTTATTACTTCCAATTATGTAGGTTATACTGCCCAGAATGCTTCCGATAATAATAATTACGCTCAATATGATAATGAATTTATTTTTTGGCATCATACTTAATACTCAAGGTATTTCAATAGTTTAACCTAATCCCCAGCATAGTATCTCTTAGACCGAACGTCAAGCAATGGTATCGTGGCTTCTTTTTTTTATATTTCTGTGATACAATTTTACAATATGCCCCGTTTAAAAACTGCACAAAAAATCCGCGTTCGCTTTGCACCCTCCCCAACTGGTTTTTTGCATATTGGGAGTTTGCGTACCGCGCTGTACAATTATTTGTTTGCTAAAAAACATAGCGGTGATTTTATCTTGCGCATTGAGGATACGGACCGCACCCGTTATGTTGAAGGCGGAGTAGAAAATATTATTAAAACCCTGGAATGGTGTGGATTAAATTACAATGAAGGCCCCAGACTTAACAGCGCAGAAGTAGGGGAGTATGGTCCATATATTCAATCTAAACGCTTAGAAATTTACAAGAAATACGTTGAGGCCTTAGTTAAAAAAGGCAAGGCTTATTATTGTGTTTGTACACCCGAAAGACTTGAAAATTTGCGTGAACAGCAAATGGCGGCAAAACTGCCGACCATATACGACGGTTTTTGTCGTGATAAAAAAACCACCCAGGAAAAACCCGTTGGCCAGCACGTGATCAGACTAAAAGTGCCAAAGATTGGCAAAACAAAATTTGAAGATTTAATCCATGGGCAAGTTGAATTTGCAAACAAATTAATTGATGACCAAGTACTTTTAAAATCCGATGGCTATCCAACATATCACCTGGCCAATATTATTGATGACAATTTAATGGAAATTACCCATGTAATTCGCGGTGATGAATGGCTGCCTTCAACTCCAAAACACATTTTATTATACGAAGCTTTTGACTGGAAAGCGCCGCAATTTACGCATCTACCGCTGCTCCTAAATCCCGATCATTCTAAACTTTCAAAAAGACAGGGGGACGTCGCAGTGGAAGATTATATTAAAAAGGGATATTTACCCGAAGCTATTATTAATTTCGTGGCGCTTCTAGGTTTTAATCCTCGGTCGGATAAAGAGTTATACACTCTTGACGAGCTGATCGCTGATTTTGATCTTGTGAAGGTCAACAAATCTGGCGCGGTAGTTAATTTTGAAAAACTGGATTGGATGAATGGGCACTATATACGCACAAAAACGCTTGATGAATTGACACAACTTTGTGTACCATTCCTAATTAACGCGGGATGGCCGGAAGAAATTAGAAATCCAAAATTAGAAATCCAAAATCGGATTAAAAAAATCGTTGCGCTGGAGCAGGAGCGCATTAAAAAATTGGCTGATATAGTAGATGCAGCGGAAATTTTCAGGATTGATCAGCCGCATTATGAACCGAAAATACTTGTTTGGAAAAAAGCCCCGAAAGAAGGCGTGCGATTACATTTAACGGCATTATTTGCCTTTTTAACCGGTTATAAAGGAGACTGGACAGCGCAAAATCTAGAACAAACAATTAAAGCATGGGTTGCTAAAGAAGGTAGGGGAGTTGGTGAAGTATTATGGCCATTCCGAGTAGCCCTTGCCGGACGGCTCGCTTCCCCTCCGCCTTTTGATATTGCCGCTATTTTAGGCAAAGCGCAGACATTAAAACGTCTTGAATATGCAATTGAGCTGGCAAAAAAATTATAAGGGGCCTGTTGCCGAATGCGCTTTCGTAGCGAAATCGCTCCTGCGCGAGCGAGGCGAAGGCAAAAAATCGCAGGAATATATGAAGTATATTTCGAGATTTTTTACCGAACCGCAGCCGCGTAGGTGCGATTGCAGTAGAAATGGTATTCGGCAACATGCCCCTAAGGCAAAATACCAGACGACCCCCATCTTTCGATGGCTCAAAACCAGCGGCTATCTTTTTATATTACTCTTCATTCTACGCCTGCCTGCCGACGAGTCAGGTTCCACATTCTACATTACGCCAATCTACGCCCAATCATCTGTTTTGGATCTAAATACTGCCATTCAAGATAAAAAACGCGCTCAACGCGAACTCCAAGAAAAAATGGCGCAGTATCGCCAGCAGATTCAAACCACACAACGCAAAGCTGCAAGCTTGGTCAATCAAATCAATATCCTGGACTCGAATATTACAAAGACGGAACTGGAAATTAAAACCAAAGAGTTGGAAGCGGAACAACTCGCGCTTGAGGCGCAAGTAGTAGCAGCACAAATTCAGCAAGAAGGGGATCGCATGAATGAGACACGTCTGGATATCGCAAAGATATTGCGTGAAATGAATAAATTGGATAACCGCAAATACATTGAGATATTGCTTGCCGAAGATTCATTCTCTCAAGTTTTTGATCAGTTATTTTATTCAGAGCGCATAGCCCATGATCTAAAGCAGAAGCTAGATACCATATTATCCATACAGGAAATACTGCGGAGTAATCAATATCTTCTCACTAACAAACGCACGGAGATAGACGATAAAAAGATCGGCTTGAGCATCTTAGTAGATTCTTTTGAACAGGCAAAAAAGGTTAAAGAAACGCTTTTTGGTAAAACTAAGGCTACGGAGACAGAATTTCGAGAACTTTTAGAAGAGTTGCGCGCGGCCGCCGCGTCAATTGATTCTGAAATTGTCACTCTAGAAAAAGACATCAGGGAACGACTAGAGTTAGCCGACAAATTAACCGGGGAAACTGGCCTTTTAAGCTGGCCAGTGTCGCCGATTGGCGGAATTTCCGCGCGCTTTCATGATCCAGAATATCCTTTTCGTTATTTATTTGAGCATGCCGGCATTGATATTCGCACGCCGCAAGGAACGCCAGTACGTGCCGCGGCTTCTGGCTATGTCGCCAAAGCTTTTAATGGGGGATTAGGCATCCGGCCGAGCTACGTAATGCTGGTTCACGGTAATAAACTGGCGACGGTGTACATGCACGTATCTTCAATTACAGTTGCGCCAGGCACTTTTGTGGCACGCGGGGACATCATAGCGTATTCCGGCGGCGCGCCAAGAACCCCGGGGGCTGGTCGTTGGTCAACTGGGCCGCACTTGCACCTTGAAACGCGCATCAATGGCGTACCTGTTGACCCCATTGGATATTTGCCATAAGTAAAGGGCCTCCTGCCGAATACGCTTTCGTAACGAAATGTTCAGATTTCGAGCGAGGCGAAGCAGAAATGGTAAGGCATATACGCAGTATCTGTCGAGACATTTCTGCAAAGCCGTAGCCGAAATCTGGACATTGCAGTAGAAATGGTATTCGGCAGGAGGCCCGTAACGAAAGAGCAGTACTTCACGGCCGTGAAATACTGCTCTTCTTTCTATTCTTCAAATTTAGGGGATTAATATATTTAAAATATCAAGCGTCGCCCAATATATCTTATACGCCGCTTCTCAGAGCTTCGTATAAGATAACCACAGATTGAAAAAAGGAACTGCCTCTAATTTTGCAAAGCAAAATTTAGAAGTAGTCCCTTTTTCCTCTATCTCAACTTATAATAAACCTGCTGTCCAAAGCGCAGATCAATATACTCCAGCTGTTTTTGCTTATCTGGCGATATTGAGTTATGCAAAAGCAGGCTCAAGCTGTGGACTTGTTGCACTAGATCGCCCGCAGTATCAAAATTGATTTTCCAACCGTCCTGGACTTTTAAATTTAGATTATTAGACTCCGCGCGATCCACGATAAAAAATTGCGGCTGCAATGATCTGATATACGCATTTTGCAAAAGCTGATTCATAAATGCAAAAGTTGCATTATTTAAGACTCTATCCCTAACCATAGGTAAGCTATAATCCTGACTGTATATTATAGGTTTTGAATAAAAATCTGCTTTAATATCCCCATCCAACTGCCCCAAAACCGCACCCTGTTCATCTAAAGAGTAATAATTGCCCCGTGCTGACCAAATAGCAAGCCACGGTTTGCCAGAAATAATTATAGCCAAGTCATGCGGACGGTCTTTTTTTATATATGCTCTTTCAGCATTGAATTCGTTGCGCAATTCGTCCTGTAGCTTTTTAACATTAAATGCAAAAAGATTATCCTGTCTAGCAAAACGCCAGCGCCTCTCCCCTACCTGCTTTTTAATAATTTCTGCGATAGTTTTATGAGAAAGGATTTGGTTGGTTCTAATATTTATTCTTTCAATGGCAAATGTTGGCGTAAAAAATAGCCAATAAAAAAAAGCAAGCAAAAGCAATATCAAAACGGCAATTATAACGGCGGATATGCTAACAGGCGCAATTGCCGAAATTCGCGCCTGAAAAGGGTTGCCCAAGCCTTTTCGCGCGCTTTTTGCAAAACGAAGTAAATGCCGTGTCATTTTTGTGCAAGCTCTATGAGTGTGTCCAGTAATTTGCCAAAATGGATACCGACTTTTTCTGCGGATTGCGGAGCAAGTGATGTTTCAGTCATGCCCGGTATTGTATTCAGCTCAAGAAAATACGGTGTGGAATCGCGTAGAATAAAATCACTTCTGGTTACTCCGCGTGCACCGGTTAAACTATGAATCTGTAGGGCTGTTTTTTGTATTAAGTGTGTTAATTTGGGGCCATGAAGAGCCAAAAGTGCCACATCTGGTTTATTGCGCATTAAACGCGAAATCCAGTCATTGCCGCGGACAGGGATTTCACTCGGTACAACTTGATATTTTTTACGGTCTAGATGCTTTATGATCTGCTCGCCAGTTCTTATGGAAATTTCGCGTTCAGCAGAACGCCCACCATAAAGCACAGCGATGCGAAGTTTTTTTTGAACCTGTCGCATACTTTATTTTATCTGCTCAAACCCGCAATAAGGAATCAGCACAGCCGGCACTTTAATAGACCCATCTTTTTGTTGATAATTTTCAAGAATAGCAACTGGTGTGCGGCTCATAGCCAGCGCCGTCGCATCATTCATATGAACGTAGCATGGGGATTCTGTTATCCTAGGCGCGCTGCGCGAAAGATCCCGAGATTCTCCGCTACGTTCAGAATGACGAGAAGTGGGCTTATACTTTGTATTTAATCTTCGGGCCTGATAATCAGTCATATAATCCGCCGTATGCGTTTCGCGATATTTCCCCTGCCCCGGCATCCAGCACTCAATATCAAACTCACGAAAATCCGGAGCGCCCATATCGCCTGTACATTTAAATACTACTTGGTACGGAATACCGAGCTCCTGCATAAAATGTTCCTGAATGGCAATCAAAAAGTCTTGTTCCGCTATCCCCTGCTCCGAAGTTGTGAATGACTCAAATTCTAATTTATCAAATTGATGAACCCTAATCATTCCTTTGGTATCTTTCCCGTATGAGCCAGCTTCGCGGCGAAACGCCGTTGAATAGCCGACATAGCGTATTGGTAGTGATGTCTCCTCCAGCATCTCGCCCATATGCAATGGCCCAAGAGTGTGCTCGGCGCTTCCAACTAAATATAAATCATCACCCGCAATGTGATATCGCTCTTCGCGCGGTTCAAGTCGGGCCATTTTATGCATAACCTCCGGCCGCATCAAAACTGGCGGAATAACAGGAATAAATGGTTCAGAAGATACTTTTAATTTCGCCTTTTTTGCGATTGCCGCCAGTTTTTTTTCATCTGTCACAACCGAGAGGGCGAAATTTATTAACGCGAATTGTAAAAGTGCCAGTTTGCCTTTCAAATATACAAACCGCGCACCGCTTACTTTTGAGGCGTGCTCGCTGTCGATGAGTCCTAGTGCCTGACCTAGTTCCCAATGTTCTTTTGGTGCGAATTCAAACTTCGGCAACTTTCCAACCTTACGCACGACTCTGTTTTCAGTTTCATCTTTGCCCTCCGGCACGCTTTCGTGCACAACATTGGGAACAACCCAAAGCAATTTTTCATATTCCGCATCAAGTGTATTCTGTGCCTCCTCGGTTATTTTGATTTGCTCCGCCGCTTCCCGCATACGCGCGATCTCTTCTTTAGTCGGCTTGCCTTGACGATTTTTTGATGTGGCGTTATGCTGCGCGCGCAACTTTTCAAGCTTTGCCAAATGCGCTCTGCGTTTTTCATCCAATTTCAAAAGTTTATCAATATCAACATCAACTCGTTTCTGGCGAGCTATCCTTTTTACAAGTTCACTATTTTCCCGAATAAATTTTATATCAAGCATATATCTGCTTTAATTTTACCTAAGATAGAAGAGATTAGCAATACGAAATATTTTTCTTCCCGGGTTGTTCTATGGTGTCTCGTGATTCAAGGTTATTAACGCAAGAGAACAAGAGCAGGGCCATATTTTAATGATATCTCTTTATATTTCACGCCAAGTTTCGTTAGTTTATCTTTCCATCGATCCAATGGAACCGCCCATAATCCATCAGGCAATTTTAGGCCTCCTGCTTTTATCTCTTCCCAATCAAACCCATAAATAGCGAGGCCGCCGGGTTTAAGTGCATCAAAAGAATTTTTGAGCAAGTCAAATTGCTTTTCAGTTTCAATAAACTTCAAAAGCACATGGCCGTAAGTTATATCATATGGTGGATTTGGCAATGGTAAGGTGCAATCATGCTGAAAAACATTTGATTCGCCATCAAGGTGCTCGATGGTAATGTCGCATGTTATTATTTCTACATTTCTTTTTAACACCTGCTCAAAAATTCTTTTGTGATGTGCAACAAATCTTTTATCTGCACAGCCTAAAACTGCCACCCGCACAGGATCGCTATCGGTATTTAGCGAGACCTCTTGAAAAATTGCAACAATCTCTTGTTCTTTTACATCAGCGCGTTTTTTAATATCTTCATCACTCCGGTCTGCGTATTTTTGATGGAGTGAAATTAGTAATAGCGCAGCGTGATTTGAGTTTGACCACGCCCGACCTAAACTTTTACTTCTTTCCATACCAGATCGAGTGCGTTAAAAAACTTTCTGGTAAATTAGGCGGCTTCTTCACATGAAAATGGTCTACATGTATAGCAGTCAACTGTGAACAGTGGCGGATTTGTTGGATACGAATAAAAAGCCGCCCCTGATGACTTCCAGTGAATCCAACCGCCATAGCCCATGTCGTGAGCTGTGTAAGCGTATGGATCAGAAAGTTTTTCAATATCACAAATTTTTGCGAGTTCATCGAGGTAAACTCCGATCTGCTCTGGCTCTACAATTTTTTCAGTAGTGCCCTCAATGATAATTCTTTGACGCACGAGATTTGGTGCTAGATTTTTCCACTTCACATTTGTTGTAAGTTATTGGTTTTGGCATCAACAATCTAACGCAACAGATGCCATTTTAAGACGGTTGAACTATATTTTCGCGCTTGCCAAGGTTTAATCTGCACAATTCTTGGTTGATATTGCAATTGAGAACGTTCTAACCATTCCCGCTTTTGATCATAACCGAGACATATCACATCCGGTTTTAATCGCATAAGCACATTCCACTCCCCCGCTCTATCACCCAGTACAGCCCTATCCACCCATTTCATTGCACTTACTATTTCCAAACGCTCGCGTTCGTTAAAAAACGGTTTATGTTTTTTTTCTTGTCTCACTCGCGCATCACGGGTAACAACTACGGTCAAATGCGTACCATATTTTTTTGTTTGCTCTAAAAAATACAAATGCCCAGGATGCAATAAATCAAAAACTCCAAATGCAACTACACGTTTCATATATTACTACTAGCATACTAGCTAGTATGCTAGTCTCGTTGGTATCATCGGTGTTCAGGTCTTAACGTAGGAAATAAAATTACTTCTTTTATATTGTGTTGATTGGTAAGCAGGGCCACCAACCGATCTACACCGATTCCCAGTCCGGCCGCGGGCGGCATGCCATGCATAAGCGCCTCAATAAAATCTTCGTCCATGCGGTGTGTGTCAGTTTCGCCGGCTTTATGCGCTTTTTCCTGTTCTTCAAACCGCACTCTTTGATCTAATGGATCATTTAATTCTGAAAATGCATTTACGAGTTCAATTCCGCCGCCTAATACCAGTTGGAAACGCTCCACATATCGCGGATTATCTTTTTTGCGCTTAGCCAGCGGCGACAATTCCAACGGGTGGTTAATAATAAAAGTCGGTTGTATCAGTTTGGGACGCACTAGTGTTTTGTAAAGTTCATCATAAATTTTTCCTCGACTGGATCTTGCTGGAAAATCCGCACCAATTACCCGCGCAGCTTTTTCTAAAGCGGCATCCTCCTTATATTTCTCAATATCAAATTTCCCATACTTAATAAGCGCCTCGCGAAAATCCAAACGCTGATAAAGCGGTTTAATGCTGATCTTATGTTTGCCGTAATCAAAAGTATCGCCATTCATACCTAATTTCTCCACTAAAAATGGCAATAACTGTTCAACGAGCTCCATGTAATCCTCATAATCAGCATAAGCCTCATAAGCCTCTAGTATGGTAAATTCCGGATTATGCTGGACGTCAATTCCTTCATTGCGAAAACAACGGCCGATCTCGTAAACTTTCGGCAATCCTCCCACTAGCAAACGTTTTAAATATAATTCCGGAGCAATGCGCAGATAAAAATCCGTGTGCAGCGCATTATGATGCGTCACAAATGGCTGCGCCGCGGCTCCGCCAGCAATGGGATGCAATATGGGGGTTTCCACCTCCAAATAACGCCGTTTGTCAAAAAATTCACGCAATGATTTGATTATGGCCGCACGCGCCTCAAAGATTTCCGGCACCTCCGAATTTGCAATTAAATCTAAATAACGTTTGCGGTAGCGCGCTTCAATATCCGATAAACCATGCCATTTTTCAGGCAAAGGCAAAAGTGTTTTTGTTATGATGCGAGCCTCCTCAACTAAAACACTCTTTTCGCCGCGTTTTGTTGTATATGCTTTACCCGAGACTTCAACAAAATCACCAATGTCAAGCGCATCAAACAATTGTTTATACTGTTGAACGCCCAAGCTCTCCTTTTTTATATATAACTGAATTTTCTCCGTACCATCATCAATATGCGCAAAAGCAGATCCGCCATGCGGCCGTAAACTGCGAACTCTGCCAACTATATTGATAGTTTCTTGGCCTTCCAAAAGCTTATCAAACCGCAATAAAATCTCCACTATAGTATGCGAACGCTTTATTTTGGCAGGATAAGTTTCAACCCCCAACTGTGCGAGTTTCTGTAAACGTTGCAGTCGTGTGGAATACTCTTTGGGTAAATCCAGCATAGTTTCTTATTATAGTATAAAAAAACAGACTCCACAATAGAGTCCGATTGGCCTAGCTTATCCAGACTTTTACTATTTATTCTACCTTCACGATCTTATATCGCATTGCCCCGCCAGGAGTTTGTACGAGAATGTCGTCATCTACCTTACATCCTAAAAGCGCAGAGCCCAAGGGCGATTCGGCCGAAATCTTGCCATGCCCCGGATCTGCTTCGGTCGCGCCCACAATGATGAAAATGCGTGTTTGATTATTAGATTGGGTTGTTACGGTTGAGCCAATGGAAACAATACCGGCTTTAGGCGCTTCCGCGACTTGCGAACGGCTTAATATATTATCTAATTCCAAAATGCGTCCCTCAAGCCATGCGCTTTCTTCTTTTGCCGCTTGATAATCTGCGTTTTCCGACAAATCACCAAGCTCTTTAGCCACTTCAATTCTGCCGGCCACCTCTTTCCGCCGCACGGTTTTCAATTCACGAAGTTCGTTTTTAATTTTTTCAAGACCTTCTTGAGTGAGTTTTATAATACCATCAGACATACCCTGTGCTACAACACTTTATTAAAACTACTAATTTGATTCATCAATATATTTTTACTTGTGACCAGCGCCACCTTAACCCATACAGTTGTAGCACCGGGCATAATATGCCCAAGCTATCAACGATTAAACTATCTGTCAATTGTGGATAATTTCTGTCAAAATTAAGTAGAAATGTCATAGGGCCGCGTTTTTTTAAAATGTCATACTTATGGGACTTTAGAAATTATGGCGTATTGAATATCGGCATGAATTTGTTTCCTCCAAGGATGGTTGACTGGCGGAATCCAAGTGGATTTTCGAGGGGTGATGGCAACCAAATTAGTTTTTATCTTTTTAGGCCGCGCTGGTAATTTTTTGAAATTCAAGTACTTTTCTTTTTTGCCCAGATGAATTGATCTGTCTAATCTGTCCTCAATTAAAACTTCGTCTTTTCGGTAAACAGTGGTCGGCTGAATCTCCTCCAGCTGATACCACTGGTTTTTGAATTGGATGGTGAAATCATTTTTAACTTGTCTTCGGGATTGGATGGAAAATATTTTATCTAGATTTTTTTGATCGTGTTCCGTTAGCGGACGGTGTAAATCTGTATCCTTGGCCGGGAGGACTGAAAACCTGTCGTTGAAATCCGAAATGTATTTTTCTTCTAAAAACTGGTTAACGGTTTCAGTATCGCTGATATTTTGCAGTCGTAATTCTTTGACTAATCTATCCTGTAATGTTTCAA
>Ga0075941_114_pt1 | contig 16295 bp, 15 predicted proteins | sample RifGroA2_FD_67950 | JGI IMG/M metagenome (GOLD analysis project Ga0075941, IMG submission 67950) | Parcubacteria bacterium GW2011_GWA2_42_28
ATGACGACGCTCACGCCTTTGCTCAATGGGTCCATTTCGGGCTCATTTCGCATTAGAATCTAATCTCATTTGGGGCTCATCTTGTATTGTACAAGACTGGGGCTTGACAAGAATTTCGTCAAGGGTTATAATGCTAACGGTAATACTAGGAAACCTTAAAACCAGAAAATGCCCAGATGGTTCGCCTACCGGGCATTTTCTTTTTTGTAAAAAAAAGGGGGCACCCACATGAGGTAAGCCCCTAGGCCCGCAGCACCTTCTATGCTTCGAGCGACTCTGAAGATGGCGCAAAACGCTGCTCGCCACACGCTCGTCTCGATCACGCCTTCTGGCGCGCCCTCAAAACGCCGGATCTCTTTCTCTTCGGGACGAAAAAGGATCCGTACACGGACAACCTTCTTCATCCAGTCAAGCACATCTGGACGGTCGTCAATGAAGTGAGTGAGCCGGAGCGACTCCGCAATCTTTGCCTTCGCCTCAAACGTGCGGCAGAAGATCACGTGATCTTGGAGCACACCAGTCGCTTTGTAGAAACCGCGATCGATGAACCACATCCGCACCTTTTTCTCGTTCGTTTGACTACACGTCGAGACAAGGTGGATGTTCTCCGTCCCGAAGCGTTTCACAAGGCGTTCAATCGTCCGAAATGCGCCGGGCACCGCAGGGATTCCAAAGAAGCTTTCCGAGCGGCGCACACCCGTTACCGGCCGAAGCATGTCTTCGCGGTTTCCGTCGATGATTACCCGTCCGATGTCGATCCCGATCCTCAAGCGACTCCGTCCGGATTTGCGGTATCGCGCTTGGGTCCGGCTCACGTGTCACCTCTTGGCGCACTCTTGATTCTCTCTAAACAGAGCCTGATGCCCGCGGGTGTTTTTGCGCACACCACGAACTGCGCACCGTCCATCGGAAGACTCTCGCCAACATGAGAAAGACTCACACCCGCAACTTCACCACGAAGTTCCTTGCGGATGAAATTTTCAATTCCATAATCCCGGTCCAAAAAGATAACCGACATGCCGGCTTTTACGGCATTCATGCCCATGATCAGGTTATCTTCAACCACGACACACCTATCCGACGGATATTCCACCCTCGCGGCGATCTTTGTCCAGAAGTCCGGGTGCGACTTGAGAAGGCCGACTTCTACAGTCGAAAAAATATGGACACGCGCAGGAGCATCTTGCGTGCGAAGCTGTTGAACAGTCAGGTCGTGGTCACCGGCGGTGGTAAGACAAAGCATCCACCGTCGATCCCCATCCATCACCCACTGGACAAGTTCGCGCATTTCTTCGTCAAGAAAGTAACTTTCACGAGAGGCCTCTTGCCGCAGCTCTTTGACCCTGCGGGCAATGCGCCTGCGTACCCTCTTGTCGAGACCGCATATAAACGCGGGTGCTACCTCCCGGAGCAGGCGAAGGTTAACCCGCTCATGGAACTTCCTCTCGCGGATCGCCCGCCCTCCTGCGTTCTTGGGCGTAGCAAGCTCAACGCGCATTCTCATGGTCCAGAATACCTGGGGATCAAAAAGCGCCTCTTGAATCTGGTGCGATAGCGCACCAGCCTCCTTAAGAGCCTGACGGACGGCATCCACCCACTTCTGGTGTCGGCGGGCGCCGTGAAGCACGCTTTCTGACCTATTGGGATCTTCTGCTGAAAGGAACACTCCGTGCACGTCCATCAGGAGGACGTCACGGCGCGCCTGCTGCGGCATGACGTCCTCCTTTTCCGTAAAATACGGAGTAGTGCACAGCGCTCTGCTACCATATGTCATTTTCAAAAAATTGTCAATCGGACTTGAACATAAAGTGCTTTTATGTTAATCTTTGATATGAGATTCAACTTAATTATGCAAGAGGTCTTATGTACACTGCCGCGGAAGCAATACTTAATGACGTGAAAAAACTTCTTAAGGATAATTTTCCTGATACTGATCTTAACGTTGTTGATCAAGCGTATGAATTTGCTAAACACGCACATGAAGGACAATTCCGCCTTAGTGGCAGGCCTCATATTGATCATGCTATTGCTACCGGACAATTGCTGGCAAGCTGGCGCATGCCACCCAATCTCGTAATAGCAGGGATACTGCATGATGTATCTGAAGATACTGAATATACAGTTCAAGATATTGAAGAACATTTTGGACAAGACGTCCGGAGTATAGTTGAAGGTGAAACAAAATTGAGCACCCTCCATTACCGCGGCCGAGAGCGCTACGCGGAGAATTTAAGAAAGATGTTTTTCGCAATTGCAAAAGATGTTCGCGTAGTGATGGTGAAATTCGCGGATCGCATTGATAATCTAAAAACATTGAATTTCTTTCAGGAAGAAAAACAGCAACGTATTGCCCGAGAAAGCATCGAGATTTATGCCGCGGTTGCCAACCGTCTTGGCATGAGTGTTATCAAAGGCGAGCTGGAAGACCTCGCATTCAAATATATTCATCCAAAAGAGTACGAGTGGGTGCTCGGGCTTGTGCAAACTAAAATGCAAGAGCGAGAGGGTCATATAGAAAAAACAAAAAATATCGTGGAGGAAGATTTGCAAAAAAATAACATTGAAGGTATCTCCATCCATGGCCGCGTAAAACATCTTTACAGCTTGTACAAAAAACTTCTTGAAAAAGATCGCGATATTTCAAAAATATACGACATCATCGCGAAGCGCATCATCGTACCAACAATCCAAGATTGCTATGCGACTTTGGGAATCCTGCACCAGCGCTGGAAACCGCTTAAGGGCCGCATTAAAGACTATATTGCCCAACCCAAACCCAATGGCTATCAATCCCTGCACACTACGGTCTTTTGCGAGGACGGCGAAATAGTAGAATTTCAGATTCGCACGCCAGAAATCCACGAGGAAGCTGAATTCGGTATCGCTGCCCATTGGTTCTATACCGAACACGGGAAAAAATCCGTGCCGACTGACGCCAATATTAAATGGCTTAAAGACTTAGCCGAGATCCAAAAAAATATTCAGGATCAGGCGAAATTTTTAGAAGCCATGGATTCTTTAAAAATAGATTTTTTCCGCAACCGTATTTTTGTTTTTACTCCCAAGGGAGACGTAATAGATCTGCCGGAAGGCGCCACGCCTATAGATTATGCTTACAATATCCATACCGAGGTTGGCGATCACTGCACGGGCGTGCGCATCAATGACCAATTTGTCCAATTAAATACCCACCTTCAATCCGGAGATATAGTAGAAATTATCACGGACAAAAATCGCAAAGGACCTTCTTCGGACTGGCTGGATTTTGCAAAAACTCCGCATGCCCGGGAAAAGATTAAGGAAGCCTCTAGAAACAAAAAATTCTCGGGCTGGCTCCGAGATATTGTGCGCAAGAAGTAATGCAAAAAAGGGGACGTTTCTATTTTTTTACAAAAAAATAGAAACGTCCCCTTTTTTGCGGGCGTTCTCTTTTTCTTTTTCCTAGAGCAAATCACGACCAGATTCCGCCGCTTCCCCAGCAAATCTCCCGATCATCTCGGCATAATCATCATCTGAATAAAAATGTATAGTAATGCGGCCGCGCTCGCCGCGTTTTTCAATTTGGACCTTGGTGTTTAAGACTTCGCGCAGTCGCGCTTCATCAGCGAGCACCGCCGGATCCTTGGAAGTGGCGCGTTTGCGCCGCAATTTTGGCGCGGCTAGATCCTGGGTTTCGCGCACCGTTAATCCCTTGGCCACAATTTTTTCAAAAATCTCCTGACGCAAACGGGGGTTGTCAATGGCAAGCAAAACTCGGGCATGAGCTGGGCTAATGGTACCTGTACCGACGGCTTTTTGCATCTCACCGGTAAGCTCTAAAAGCCGCAGAGCGTTGGATATCGCTTCCCGACTCTTGCCCGCCCGTTTGGCAATTTCCTCTTGGGTCAAGCCAAAAGTATCGCCAAGTTCGCGATAGCCCTCGGCCTCTTCAATTGGGCTTAAATCTTGCCGTTGAAGATTTTCAATAAGCGAGATTTCTAATTTTTCAAGATCATCGGCGTGGCGCACTATAACCGGCACGGTTTTTAATTCCAGGGCCTTGGCGGCGCGCAACCGTCTTTCTCCGGCGATTAATTCAAAGCGTCCATCAGTTTTTTCGGTCACGAGCAGGGGCTCGAGTATGCCATACTCGGCAATAGATTTTCTTAACTCTTCTTGCTTGTCATCGGCAAAATAGCTCCGGGGCTGGCGCGGATTCGGGTCAACAAGATTAGCGGCAACATGGGCCACGGCTAAGACGTCGCCTTCGTCAGGTTCGTGGGGCGGAAGAATGGGTTTTGGCGGCTGAACCGGTAATGGACGACCTCCCGGAATTAATGAGCCAAGACCTTTGCCAAAGTCGGTCATATTAAAAGATCACCTAGGCACTAATATGCTTAATTCCTGTGCCAGATGCAGATAGGCTTTTGCTCCGCGGCTTTTTGGCGCATGCTCAAAAATAGTTTTGCCAACGCTCGGCGCTTCGGCTAATTTTACGGTGCGCGGCACAACAATACGGAAAATTTTGCGCGGAAAATAACGATAAAGCTCGGAAAGAATATCAGCCGAGAGCCGCTGGCTGCCGGCATACATGGTAATAAGCGCGCCGAGCACGGATAAAGTTGGGTTCAAATTTTGCTGGATCAACTGAATAACAGATATGAGCTGGCCCACTCCTTCAAGAGCGAAGTACTCGGCCTGCACTGGGATAAGCACGCTATCGGCGGCAACCAAAGCGTTGATAACTAAAAGCCCAAGCGAGGGCGGACAGTCTACTAATATATAATCATAAGCCTCGCGCGCCGAGGCCATGGTTTCTTTAAGCTTGTATTCCCGCGCTTCTAAATTAACGAGCTCAACAGTCGCACCGGCCAAATCCATAGTTGCAGGAGCGAGCGCTAAACGATCCAGGCGGGTCGGCACAATTACTGATTGCAAAGGCACGCGTCCAACCAGCGCGTCATAAATATTCATCTTCAAAATCGCCCGATTAATTCCTAATCCGGCCGTGGCATTGGCTTGCGGATCAAAATCAACAAGCAAGACCGCATAACCTAACGAGGCGAGCTGTGCGCCAAGGTTTATCGCCGTAGTTGTTTTTCCCACACCACCCTTTTGGTTGACAATTGCAATGACTTGCGACATAATAGTAGTCAATCGTACCATATCAATTACTAAAAAACAAACGCCGCGGTGGCGGAATTGGCAGACGCACAGGACTCAAAATCCTGCGATCGCAAGGTCATGAGGGTTCGACCCCCTCCCGCGGCAGATCCGCCTCTGGCGGTTTAAACTCACTCAAACCAAAAACCGCACTGGCATGGAGTTAAACATTCGGATTTAGTGCGCGGATATTTTCGGCAGTTTAACGGCCGGATAGGATAGATGCCGCAATAGGATTGGCCATCCGGCTTATATTTCAAAAACGGACAAACATTAGGCAGTTTGCAACAGGCTCCGCAATTGTTGCAGGCGCCTCTCCGGTTTTTTGCCACGGGCAAAAACGCAGTAAAGAATCTTTTTATTTTTGCTAGCCAATTGTTCTTCATCCCGTTAGAAGCAGGTCGCGGTCATCCCGCCCTGCTGATTAATGTTGGATATTATTTGAACCATTTTAAAATATATTAGTTTCACGATGGAGCGCGACCGCGGCTTCTAACGGGATTGCATTCCTTTAGAATAAAGCCTGCTTTGCTTTGGCCTTTTCCGCCTCGCTAAAAATCTTGACTGTACCATACTCGCCGTCATAGCCCGGTTCAATGGTAACCTTGCCTTCACGCACGCGCTCAATCGCTTCAGCCAGACGAGTTGAAGCAATAGCGGCTAGCTCTGACGCAGATAAATTCAACAAAATATTCATTTCGGTTTTGGCTTTGGCAACGAGATCCCAGTATAGTTTTTCTACGGCCTTGGCGCTGCGGCCTTTAACCCCTTCGGCCTCGGCAATAATTTTATCCAATTCCACCAAGCCCCAGTATTTTGGCGCATGTTTGGGTTTGCGTCCGTCAGGCTCATTGGCTAATTCTTCCACCCGCGCAAGCACTCCGATCGTAACGGGTTTTTTGCAAACCGGACAAAGTCCGCCTAACTTTTTTGTCTCCGCGGGATGAAGGCGCACTTTGCAATCGCGATGTCCATCAAAATGGTATCGGCCTTCATCAGGAATGAATTCAATGGTGCCGAGCATACGCAAATGTGTGTGGCTCCTTGTGGCCAGGCCACTCACGCTCGTGGCCTGGCCACTTCCACCACGACTTAGTGCAGCAGGCGAAGCATTTTTTATTGCCGCCATAATCGCATCATAACTCAAGCCCTTCTCCTCTCCCTCAAACACATCGGCCTCGCGACCGATATTGGGCAACGAATGGGCATCGGAGTGCGAGACAAGAGCCACGCGGTCAAGCTCGCGCACGCGCCAATTCATGGACGGATCAGAAGAGAGTCCGGTTTCAATGGCGAAGATATGCGGCGTTAAATCGCCAAAACATTCTTCAATTGAATCAAATCCTGAATTAGACCCAAAAATCGCAAACCATGGCGTCCAAGCATGCGCGGGAATTAAAACACACCGTTCGTCCGCTTCTAGTAAAAGTTTGAGCAAATCTTGCGAGTTCATTCCTAAAATCGGTCGGCCATCCGATCCCAATTTTGCCGCGCGCGCGGCCAGCGCCACATTGATCTTTTGCGCGACCTCTAAACTCGGCGCAAATACGCAATGGTGCACGCGCCGCATCTTTTTTGCTCCTTGAGAATAAATGCAGGCAATCTCGGTGCCCATTAGGAAAAGCGTGGGATTTTTAGGAAGCGCAATGGGCGGCGGCGCTTGCGGCTGCAAACCCTCTTTTAATTTGTACAACCCGTTGTGTTCGCTGGGAACGAGTTTGGATTTTAATTCCGCAAACCAGCGCGGATGCGTAAAATCCGCAGTGGAAACAATATCCACGCCCTTAATTCTGCACCAGGCGTCAATATTTTCTAAAGTAAGCTGCGGTGAACAAGCGCGCGAATACTTGGAGTGTATATGTAAATCTGCGATAATCCTCATACTCGACAATTTTCCTCCCCTTAATCTAAGGGGAGGCTAGGAGGGGTTAATCCAACGGACTTTTGATATTTTTTATGCTCGGATTGGTAACATGAGTATAAATTTGAGTAGTGCGGATATTTTGATGTCCTAACAATTCCTGCACATAGCGCACATCCACGCCATTTTCAAGTAAATGGGTGGCAAAACTATGCCGCAAGGAATGAAAAGAGGCCGGCTTATTAATTCCAGCTTTGCGCAAACACTGATAAAATACTTTTTGCGCGGTTGTCGTAGTAAGTTTTCCTCCACGCTCACTTTCAAATAAATATGCACTGCCGGATTTTCCGCTCATGCATTTCTCCAAATCCGGTGTGATCTTATCAGATAGCACGCTGATACGATCTTTCTTTCCTTTGCCTTGCCTGACACGGATTGTTTTACCCGCAATATCAATATCACCTACCCGCACACTCATCACTTCACTGACCCGCAAACCTGCGCCATAGGCAAGCGCAAGCAAAGTGCGATGTTTTATATTGTCCGTTGCTTGCAAAAGAGCCTTCACGTCTTCTCGAGAAAGCACTTCGGGAAGTCTGTGAGTTTTCTTGGGATGTCGAATAGGGCTAAAGTCGGCTTGTTTGTAAATTTCACGGAAAATAAAATTAATAGCATTCGCATAGAGGGCGACGGTTTGACTTGAACAGTGATTGTCCATCTTATGTATTAGAAACTTTTTTATCTCTTCTTCAGTCAATTCCCGAATTGGCTTTTTATAAAATCCAAACAACTCTCGCGCCACCCGCGTATATGCCTCAATTGTGCGTCGGCTGTAATTCCGAAGCCGCATTTCTTGTTCCATGACTGCTAGTAAATCCTGCCCCATACCATTATTGTTGTCATTCCCGCGAACGCGGGAATCCACAATTTAAAATTGACTTATCCACATCACGCATGATACCATATTTTTATACTCAATTCCATATAACATACAGGTTCAGGCACAAAATCCCCAAACTTTCCACATATCCACTAGTTCGGCGCAATCGCTCGCTTCGCTCGCTCTTGCACCGAATGGGCGGCTATCCGCCGCCCATTATACGCCATAATAAAAAGCCGCTCTTGACTTTTGTTAAGAATTTTGGTAATTTATTTGGCGAGGTCGATATAACTTAACATACTAACCTAATTAATCACCACATACTATGGGAGAAAATGAAGAAACAGTGTCATATACCCAAAGGCTTTTAGAGCACTTAAAAACTCTAAAAGAGGGTCGCTTACAACGCGCACGCCAAACTCGCGGCGAATGGAGCTCAATGTACGCGGAAGTAACTGCATTAATGCAGTCCGGAGAAATTGAACAGGCGCGCAAAATTCTTAACGAAGATATGGACATAACAAAAGAAGAGATAGAGGACCTGCAACAGCATCAAGGAGATGTTCAGAGAATTATTGACCAGATGGAAGGAAAATAAATTGCCAAAATTCTTGAATAAGGAAAGCGGCTTTTTATTACAGCGTATAACGGCGTGTATCTGGCTACGGAAAATTGGCGTCAATTAAATCCTTAAGGAGTGCCAATTTTCCTCCGCCCAAATTTTCATCCCTTAGTTTGATGAGAGTTTGGGTGGAGTTTAAAATATCAAAGCGTTTTCTGATAATCAATATTTATCCTGCTAAGTCGGGATGAAAACTTCAGATACACGCAAACGTTAGCTGAAATATTCCTTCTCTTTTTTGGGCTATCGCCCAATTGTTTTAAAAAATTTTCAAAATTCTTTTTCATTAATTATAGAGGGGAATAAGGTGTTCTCTCCGCTCCGCTACGAAAACGATTTATTTATAAGGGGAAAACGAATACAATAATAACAGCTATTAACTTAAATAAAGGTAAACAATATGAAACAAGATAATTTTCAATTACGGCTTCTAAAACATTCTGAAGATTTTAGAAAAATGCTTGAAACTTCAAATGGCGATTGGTCAGTAAAGGGGTTTATTGATATTGCCAAAAATATATACACTATTTCTGTTGATACAAAAGTAATCTCAAAAATCATTGAGTTAATGATGTTTCCTGTACTTAAAAAATTTGCAGATGAAAACAAGTACCAAATGATTTTTTCCGAAGAACAAAACCACTACCCCGACGTAACCTTTATTACACCTGAAAAAGAAAAAATTGCCCTTGATTTAAAAAGTACTTATCGTCATGAAAATAGTTCCGTTTCAGGTTTTACACTAGGGGCTTTTACTGGGTATTTTCGAGAAAGAAACTCAAAGAAAAATATTACATTCCCATATAACGAGTATAAAAAACATTATATTCTTGGAGCAATTTACACAAAACAAGAGGGTGTAATCGATGAAAACCGAGTATATACGATTGATGACTTGGAAGAAATTTTATCAGTTGTAAGAGACTTTGATTTTATTGTGCAAGAAAAATATCGCATTGCTAAAGATCGACCCGGAAGTGGAAATACAAAAAATATTGGCTCGTGCGTTAAATTAGAGGAATTACGAGAAGGAACAGGCCCTTTTGCCAAATATGGAGTAAAAGTATTTGACGATTTTTGGGTGCACTACATGACGGCGGAAATGGCACGAGCTGGCGGACTTGCCAAAGCTCCATATTCTAATTTGAAAGAATATTTAGCATATAGAAACACAAAAAATCTATGACTCTAACCTTAACGAGACAATCGGCGCAAAAAGCATTATTTGAAATTGAACCAAATAATGATTTTGGCGTATTTCCAGGCACTCGTTATCAAGGAAGTAAAAATAAAATTCTTGATTGGATTGCTTATTCTACAAAGGACTTAAAATTTGAAACAGTATTGGATTCATTCGGAGGAACTGGAAGCGTTGGATATATGTTTAAAAAAAAAGGGAAACAAGTTTTTTATAATGACTACCTAAAGTTTAATTATATTATTGGACAGGCTCTAATTGAGAATAGCCACATTTTTTTAGACGAAAACGATCTTAAATTTATTTTGACAAAACATACCGATATTGATTATCCGTCTTTTATTTTTGATACTTTTCATAATATCTATTTTACAGACGAGGAAAATAAATGGCTTGACCAAGTCGTAACCAATATTGGAATACTTGAGAACAAGCATAAACGAGCGTTAGCCTTTTTTGCTTTATTTCAAGCCTGCATTATCAAGCGCCCTTACAATTTATTTCATAGGAAAAACCTATATGTTCGCACTGCTGAAGTAGAACGAAGTTTTGGAAATAAAAAAACATGGGACACTCCTTTTGAAAAGCATTTTATAAAATTTGTAAATGAAGCGAATAATGCGGTATTTGATAATAAAAAAGATAATATAGCTTTCCAAAATGACATCTTTGAATGGAGTTATAAAAAGCCAGATTTGGTCTATATAGACACTCCTTATATTTCAAAAAAAGGTGTCGGTGTAAATTATTTTGATTTTTACCATTTTTTAGAGGGCATTGTTAAATATGATGAGTGGCCTAATTTAATTGACCACGAGACAAAGCATAAAAAAATAAAAAATGGGAAAAATGAATGGTGCAATAAAGGCGAGATACACAGTGCCTTTGAGTCGCTTTTTAAAAAATTCAAGGATTCTATTTTGGTTATCTCTTATCGAGACGACGGCATTCCAACAACCTCCGAACTAATCGAAATGCTTAAAAAAATAGGAAAAACAGTTGAGATAAAGGAAGTAGATTATAAATATGTTTTGAGCAATGGAAATTCAAAAGAAGTTTTAATTATTGCTAAATAATTTTTATTAAATTATGGACATTGAGTTAATAAAAAATCGGGCAAATCAAAATCAGGGCTTCTTGGCCATTCTTTTATTTTTGATTTCATTATTTATTGGCTGGATTTCTGGATTTTTTAAATGGCTTTTAGGAAAATTTAATAGAAAAACTTCCTATATAAGTGCTGGCGGAGATGTTAAAGCAGGAGGCGATATTTCAGTTGGAAACAAAACATTCATTCAGAAAAGTGGAAAGAATAGCAAAAACATTCAGGGTGAACACATTATTTTAAACAAATATGGCGATGATAAGTAACCAAAAATCAGGCGACGATTCAATGAATTTGCAAGCTGGCAGGGATATTGTCGTGAACAATGGCAATTCGATTGCCCTATATTCAATCGAGGAAGTTGCAAAACAGCTTTTGGGTTCTGTTTTTGGTGAACTACCAGATGAAACAAAAAAACAAATAGAGACAAACCAAAAATCATACTTTCAATCACTTTCTGAAAATTTAAGTAAAATAATAAAGCAAAATGAAGAATTAAAGACAGTCATAAATTCTCCTGATTTTCAGTATGTTTCAAAACAAGCTACCATATCTGCTAGCCGTTCATCCTCGATAGAACTGCATAAAAATTTATCATTATTACTTATTCAGAGGGTCAATAATGATAGTGAAGATTTGAAGCGGATTGTATACAATGAAGCCATAAAAACATTAGCTAAATTAACTCAAAATCAGCTAAAAATACTGACACTGTGTTTTTTGGTGAAACGAACAAAATTAAATGGGTTAACAAATTTTAACCAATTTATTCAATATTTAGAAGAAAGAATAAAGCCTTTTATCGATTTTAAAAAAACAAATGCCGAATTCGAACACCTTGCCTATGCTGGTTGCGCAAGTATAAGTATTGCAGGCCATGATCTTTTTGGATTATTTAAAGGAAACTATCCTGAAATATTCAAAGAATCTGACAACATCGATGAATTATTTAAAGACAAAGAAACAGCTACTAAATTATTGACCGTATGGAAAGAAACTCCAATAATGAACATGAATTTAACATCCGTTGGAATCGTTTTAGCAAGCACTTTTTATGAGCAAACAACGGGTGATAAGATGAATATTGATATTTGGATTAATTAAATAAGGTGTTTTGGGCTTCGGGCATTCACCCCTTTAATTCCCCTCTGCCCTTCGCCCAAAACGGAAAAAGAAATTTGAAAATTTTTTAAACAAGTTTTCTTATCAGAAAACAAAAGAAAAGGAATACATCAGCTAACACGGCATATCTGGTTTCGCTACGCTTCACCCAAATGCTTCGCACTTCAGATATGTCGAAACGTTCGGCGCAATCGCTCGCTTCGCTCGCTCTTGCACCGAATGGGCGGCGGTTCCCTCCAGTTCGGCGGTCGCTCGCTCCGCTTCGCGACAACGCCGACCGCCGCCCATTATACGCCATACATTTTATCATTTTGATTTTTTTCGCACGGCTTTTTGTGAATTGATAAAGGAATAAAACAATATTTTTATTTTATTTGATAGGGGTTAGCGGTATTTTTGTCCGTTGCGAAACGGCCAAAAACCGATTTTTATATTAATATCAAGGGTAATGTGAAAAACAATTTGTTAAAAAATAAACTAGGAATGATCGGCCCGCTTAAAATGGCTATTGAAAACGACACGAAATATAAGGTGGACCGGATAAAAGAACTCGCGGGGGGCAGTATGAACTATGTTTTTAAGGTTGAGACGAATCAAGGCACTGTGGTTGCAAGAATATTTGCCAAAAAAGATTTTCCAAACTATAAAAAACTCCTTTGGATTGATAAAGCGTTAAAAAGAGCCCGTGTTGACACGGCTGGAATAATTTTTTGTACGAGAAAAAACGATCCTTTTCGTTTTGGTTATATGTTGACAGAATTCGTTGAGGGAAAAGACGGGTGGAGCGCAATAAGAAAGGGCGACGTCTCTTTACAAAAATACTTTGAAACATTTGGCCGACTTCTGAAGCGGATTCACGCAATAAGGCTTACAAAAAACTGCCCCCTCAAGACAAGCTCACCCAAGGGGAATTATGGTTGGTTTAAGGGTGTTTTGAGAAAATTCGCACGCAAAAGCTCTCTTTCCGAAAAAGACCATATTCAGATACAAGATTTTATTATTAACACGCTCTCTCACTACTCGCGCCGGTGTAAGAAAGTGTTGTGCCATTGCGATCCCGGTCTGCAAAATCACATATATACAAAAAACGGGAAGATTATTTTGGTTGATTGGGATCTCGCGGAAATTGATATTTTTTTCAGAGATTTTTCTGTAATCACCATTAATGATAAAAAAATGGATCTCTTCGGAAAACGACAGGCCGTAATCGATCTAATCCAAAGAGCTTTTTTACGAGGATACGGTCAGACTGGGTTTACTTCGATTGAAATACAAAGAGCGATAGACGCGCACCATATTGTCTCTCATGTTCAGAACGCTCTTGCCTATCCACCCATTGAGAAAGGAGCGGATCGTTACAAAAGAACAATAAAAGAAATTTTAAAAATTTTAGGTAGATATTCATAAACAGTTAAAGTTAGCTTGTATCTTCCTTGCCTTATTCTAACAAATCTGTTATTATTGGAATAAGACGTTTTCTTATTCTAACCATTGGAATAACAAAGCCCCTTATTCTAACCATAAAATATGCCCATAAAACCCCACTATTTGCCTATGTTGCCAGTAAAAATTGATTATGATCAACTTATTGGCAAAATAACCGAAGCCCACCGAGCCATTGCCAGCCTAGATTCTTTACTAAACGCCCTACCCAACCCCGCCCTACTCGGTCGAACCATGCAGACCAAAGAAGCGGTTGAAAGCTCTAAAATAGAAGGCACGCAAGCTACCATTGAGGAAGTCTTGCAATACGAGGCCATGGCCGACAAAAAAGATGATACTACAAAACAAAAAGATATAAACGAAGTGATAAATTATCGTCAGGCTTTAGATTTGGGAATAAAAAGTTTGGAAACATTACCAATATCCGAAAACCTGATTAAAAGACTACACGCTACTTTACTAAAATCCGGCCGTGGCGCTAACAAAGCACCCGGGGAATTTAGAAAAGTTCAAGTGTATATTGGCAAACCTGGCGCGAGTATTGAAGAAGCATCATACGTCCCGCCTACAGCGAATGAAATTATTCCTCTGTTTAGCAACCTGGAAAAATATCTTAATTCTGACGAAGAGAAAGATAGGCTAGTACAAATTGCTGTGGCACATTACCAATTTGAGGCAATCCACCCTTTTTTGGATGGCAACGGCCGCGTGGGTCGATTAGTCATCTCACTATTTTTATATGAGAAAAAACTTTTATCTCATCCATTTTTGTATTTGAGTGAATTTTTTGAAGAACACCGACAATATTATTATGAATTATTGCGCGGCGTGAGCGAAAAACGAGATTGGATAAGCTGGATAAAATTTTTCCTAGAGGCCCTAGCTACTCAATCCAAAAAAGCGGAAACAACTGGAAAAGAAATACTAAAATTATACGCCTCCTACAAAGAAAAAATCACCGATTTCAATTCGGCGTATGCGATAAATTTGTTAGACGCCATTTTCGTTCGGCCAATTTTTACCACAGCCAGTCTGCACAAATACTCTAAAATCAAAAATACCCAAACATTCTTTAGTTTGATCGCTAAATTTGTTGAGGCGGGCATATTAAAGGAGGCCAACCCAAAAAAACAACGAAATAAAGTTTATATCTTTACTGAATTGATAAAGCTATTGAACAAATAGGTGTTTTGTCGCGGCGCAATTCACCCCTCGCCCCTCTTGCGCCGCTCCAAAACGAAAATATTGTTTTATAACATTTGATAAAAAGCCAAGCGAAAAATAATAATTAGGATAAAATGTACGCTGACGCCACGCTGCGCTCTCGGGCGTGCGAACACCCTCGGGGCGTATAACAAAGCGTATGCGGTTCAGGCCTCGGCTCGGCCTTCACCCATATTTTGCTCCGCTACGCTTCGCAAAACATCGCATACGCTGGAACGTTATACGCAATTCAAAAAATTTGCGGAGTTACATAATAAAATATGAACATTAAATTTAGACAATTTAAACCATAAGCTTTAAAACAAAGAGTCTTGTCTCTTGTCTTTCTTTAATTCCTTGCGCGAATGTTGCGCGAATGTTGCGCGAATCGTTATTTTATGATATGATGTTTATATAAGCTAAAACTATGTTTGATCCTAAATATAAGCTAAATAATAAAATTTTGTCCGACCTTACGGCTATTGCCGAAGCTAAGGGCATAATTGACCGCACCAAGATACTACCCCAGCAAGAATTTTGCTTGCGCCGCCAAGCTTTAATCCGCATGACCCACCACTCTACCGAGATAGAGGGCAATCGTTTGAATATGAAGCAGGTTGAAGCTTTGTACGCTAAGAAAAAAATCGACGCACCTGATCGGGATATTTATGAAGTTCAAAATTATTTGAACGCTTTGAAGTATATTGAAAAAGTCATAGCTGGCAAAAGAATAATTACTGAAAAAATAATTTTAAGAATTCATAAATTGGTAACTGATAAAACTTTGGCTCCAAAATTTTGCGGCCACTACCGGCCAGGACCAATCTATGTAGTGCGCCGGCAATTCGGCGTACCGCAAGAAACTTTATATACCGGGCCGGAAGCTAAACAAGTGCCAAAACTCATGGCTGATTTTATGGCATGGTTTAAAGATAGTGAAGAGAAAGAAATAAACCCGGTGATCGTAGCCGGAATCGCCCATTTGGAAATTGCGGCTATTCACCCGTTTAACGACGGCAACGGCCGCACGGCGCGCGCTTTGGCCACTTTAATACTTTACCAGAGAGGCTATGACTTCCGCCGCTTGTTTGCCTTAGAAGATTATTATAATACTAACCGGCAAGCGTATTACAAAGCTATTAATGTTGGGAAAACTTACGCCGAACGGCGCACAGATATTACTTCGTGGCTGGAATATTTTGTCAAAGGATTTAAAGAGGAAATTGATAAAGTTAAAAGTAAAATTTTGCCCTTGGCTAATTGTAATATTAACGGAAAAATTAAATCGCAAATATACCTTACGCCAGATCAATTAAAAATTATTGATTTTATTGACCAGGTTGGAAGAATTTCCGCGAAAGATGTAGAAAATATTTTATCTAGCCCGAAACGGACAGCTCAATTGCAACTTCAAAAATTGAAAAAAATTAAAATGATAAAGGCGGTCGGGAAAGGCAAATCTACTTCGTATATAGCAAATTCATAATAATGAGTTTTGGGCTTCGGGAATTCACCCCTAGCCCCTCTTCCCGAAGCACAAAACGAAAAAACAAAAATTAAATTTATTTTTTAGAGCGACCCGCCAGCGGCGGGTCAAAGGAAAACATGTACTTCATATAAGGGATCAAAGACTTAATTCTGTTGGTAATTCGTTCTTCGACAAGTAAATTTCGGATGCGCTCTAATCGTTGCCGTAGCCCAGTTAAAGAGTGCCTGGGG
>Ga0075941_112_pt1 | contig 11411 bp, 9 predicted proteins | sample RifGroA2_FD_67950 | JGI IMG/M metagenome (GOLD analysis project Ga0075941, IMG submission 67950) | Parcubacteria bacterium GW2011_GWA2_42_28
TTGGAAGAACTTTTGAAATCAAAGAAAAAGATTTTAAAAGTGGTGCGTGATGAAACTTTGGAAATTAAAGAAAAATATGGTGATGAACGCCGGACCACGGTTGTGGCACACGGTGTAAAAGATTTCTCTATGGAAGATGTTATTCCAAATGAACAAGCGATTATTGTTTTGACCCGCGACGGGTATATTAAGCGTTTGCCGCCGGATACATTTAAACAACAGCACCGTGGTGGAAAAGGTGTGATGGGCTTGGCAACAAAAGAAGAAGATGTGGTTGAAGATTTGTTGGTGGCCATGACACACTCTGATCTTTTGTTCTTTACCACTCGTGGCCGAGTGTTTAAATTAAAAGTTTATGATGTTCCACAAACCAGCCGCACTGCCAAGGGAATGGCAATTGTAAATTTCTTAGAGCTTGGTCCAAGTGAAAAAGTTTCATCAATTCTGTCTTTGGCGGATTTGGGTGATTATAAATATTTGGCCATGGTAACAAAATCCGGAACTATTAAAAAAGTTGATATTCAAGATTTTGAAAGCGTCCGTCGCAGTGGTTTGATTGCAATTAAATTGCGCGATGAAGACGCGCTTGAGTGGGTTAAGCCTTCCAAAGGAAAAGAAGAAATGGTTTTGGTTTCATCAAAAGGTCAAGCAATTCGATTTAAAGAAACCGATGTTCGCGGCATGGGACGAGTAGCAAGCGGAGTTCGCGGCATGCGTTTGGGAAGAGGCGATTCCGTGGTCAGTCTTGGTATTGTTGATTCAGGCATGGTGAACAAAGGAATGTTGGAATTGTTGGTAGTTGGAAAGAATGGATACGGCAAGAGAACAAACATGAAAAATTTCAAAGTTCAACATCGTGGTGGTAGTGGTATTAAAGCCGGAAAGGTCACTCCAAAAACCGGTGAAATTGTTTACGCTCAAGTTTCAGAAAGTGTTGACGAAAGAGATTTGATTGTAATTTCGGAAAAAGGACAAGTCATTCGTTTGGCATTTGGCGATATTCCGGTGCTTGGACGCGCCACGCAAGGAGTGCGGATTATGAGTTTTAAAGAAGGTGGCGACTCGGTCGCGTCGGTGACGTTTATTTAAGAGAAAGAGAATATTATACGAACTACTTCCCGACGAGCGAGTGGATAGACAGAACGAAGTTCTGGCTATCCCGAGTGAGGATGAGGTGCAAGGAGCCTCGAGAGTGACGCCTGGCCTGAGACGTTCTCAAACCTGAAGGTTTGAGCTACGCAAACCACACTCATTTGACATTTGGTTAAAACTCAGTTTTGACCAATACGCAAAACCTTAACAAATAGGACGACCCTTTGCAAACCACCTCGTTGGCAGGGGACAAGCCCCCGCCCTACTCATTCTCAAATCTTTGTTCGTAATCAGTTCGTGGTTCGTATAATACGTACCTTTAATCTTTAATCTTAAATCTGCAATCTGAAATCTAAAATCTGAAATCTCGTTCCCTGTTCTCTACTCCCCACTCTCTACTCCCTACTTCCTACTCCATTATTTTACTGAAAAAAGCCATGGTTTTTAAACTGTGGCTTTTTTGGTTTGTTTTTTACAGAGAAACTACCGGAGGTTTAACCTCCAAAGGTTAAACCTCCGGATAATCATATATTAAAGGTGTTTTTATTTTTTTGCATAATTTAGATAAAAAATAAAGGCTATTAAGATCTTGACAAAATTTAATAGTTTTGTTAAGGTTCATTGTTGCTCAATAATCAGTTTGAGCATGGTAGAAACCTGTAACAATACGCTAAAAAGCGTAGAAAGGGGCAGTAAAATGACTGTTCGTGAATGGGCACATAGTTTGGTCCTTAAAATGCGTTCAAAGTCAGCTCATGTCTTTACTTTGACTGGGAATGTTAATGATCTTGTGGCACGAGCACGAGTAAATGAAAGAGATGAATACTATAATCTTTCTGAAACTCTGACTCGTATTTTTGATCGTCATGCTTTTGTGTTTGAGTATGACATGGCAAGCGGACTGCGGTTTGCAAATGAGGAATCAGAAAAGAGATTCCGCGAATTTGAAAAGAAGATGCGAACGCCGGTTAATCCGGTCGGAGAAACAAATGAAGTGCCTCCAACAGACGGCGTAGACGCTACGGGTGAACTAAGACTGCGGCCTCGCCGTCCTACTGCCGCAACTGAGTTGCGGATTGAGCGCATTAATCCATTGCTCCCAGCACATGTTAGGGATGGAAGGATTAACAACACTCTTCCAACTGAGCTTCGTGAAGTTTATGCCAATCTTCCGGAAGAAGAAAAAAATCAGTTGCGTCAGCTTACTGATGTCGAGATTGTTGAGCGGCTTATGGCCAGACAATTGACGCAGGTGAATAACGGTGAAGTTCAGGAAGAAAACGGCGAAGCTGCTCTTCCGCAGAGAATTGACCATGTTTTTGCTTTTCTTCGTGAATGTGTTTTTTCCATTAAGATGGAAAAAATCATTGAGCATCTTGAAGAGGCGAGAAACGGTCAGATTGAAGCGCCGGCTGCAGTAATTATTCATGGTACAGAGTTTGTATTTACCGGTGGTTCGGATCATCGTCTAAGCGATGTTGAACAGTCCATTCTTGGAAATCTGGTTGGTATTGCCGGAAATTCAAAGATTGGAAAAGAAGGAAGTGTCTTGGTTTTGGCAGCAAAAAACGAAGCCACTCTTCCTGCTGCTTTGACTGATCCGGCTTATGGATTCTGCAAGATTGAGATTCCGTATCCTGATCAGGGACAGCGTGAACATTTTCTTTCAGTTCTTACGAGCCGCATTGATGCGAATGTTCCCGGATTGCGTCTTTTTGGCGGTGGAGAACGTGAACAAGTTTACGTTTTGCCTGAAGGTATGACAATCGAGAGTTTTTCTCGTGGACCGACTTCCGGCATGCGTTTGCTCGACATCGAAAATGTAGCGCGAGATATTGCCGCGACTCCGAGAGATGATGGGCAAGAGCTCGTTTCGCCGGTTCTTTCTGTTGAGGCTTTGTGGGATCGTAAGAAAGATTATCTAAAGAGTGCAAGCCGCGGAAGAATTGAACCGGTTAATCCAGTCATGTGTTTTGATTGGATTGGCGGACATGATGAGATCAAACAGTACTTGAAAGCAGTGGCTGAAGCAGTTTTGCGTGGCGACACTGCACGCATTCCCAAAGGCATTCTTTTGCAGGGTCCTCCTGGAACTGGCAAGAGTGTTTTGTGTGAAGCCACGGCTCAAATGTCAGGTATTTCCATGGTTGGTGTTAGAAATCAGATGGACATGTGGCTTGGCAATAGCACCAAGCATCAGACAATCGACACTAATCTTTTGATGGCGTTTGCTCCTGTTGTAGTGAGACAGGATGAAGCTGATGGCAAACAGTATAATCGCAATGATCAGTATCAGGGTGATGGTGGGGTAAGCGCGGAAATGGGATCAAATCACCTTGAATTCATGGGCGACGAATCGCGCCGCGGTAAAGTCATTTGGATTGCGATCAGTAATCGTCCGGACATTTTTGACGAGGCCATGATTAGACCCGGCCGTTTTGACCGGATTGTTCCGATTCTTCCGCCAACCAATCCTGAAGATTGGGCAAAGGTAGCAAAAGCAATTGTGCGCAAAATGGTGGCACAGTATGAGGAGTTCAAGTGGAGTGTAAGTGATGACAATCTCCTTGAGATTGTTTCCAAACTTCCTCGCGGCTCAACCCAGTCGCACTTGAATGAATTCTTTTATCGGGCATACTATTTTGCCAAGGATGGAAATATTGGTCCGGATGAACTTCGTCAGGGCATTAATGATTACCGTCCCATGGAGAATTCGCAGTTTGACCGCCAGATTGAGCTTGCGCTCGAGTACTCAAATTCGGAAGAGCTTGTTCCAGCGGCTTGGCGCGGTTACAAAGCTAAAGTTAAGAAAGCTGTGAAGTCAGACGCAGTTTATCCAATGGATGCGGCGGGTTCGGCTATTCCTGGTGGGGAAGAAGGACCGTTGCCGTTTAAAAAGACTGGCTAAGTAGGCCAGGTATCGTTAATCGCAAGGTGGGACGTGGCATTCGCGCCACGTTCCCACCATTTTTTCTCGAATAGGGAGTAGAGCCATAAGCCATAAGCTGTAAGCTATAGAAATTCTAAACACCAAAGATAGTTTGTAGTTGGTAGTAAGAATTAGCTGGTAGCTTCTTAGCTTTTTAGGAAAATTCCTAAGGACAGACTAATAACCTACAAGCTAAAAACCTAAGAAGCTAGAATTCGTCGTCCCGAACTGTTATAACGAATATTCCTGCGAGGGTAAGGGATCTCTGCGGTTTAGGTTGAAAGATTAAAGATTTAAGATGTAAGATGTAAGTAAAGAAAACAGAAAACAGAAAATAGTCAGCAGAGGGGTAGAAAGAGAAGATAAAATTTTTAATTTTGAATTTTGAATAAATTTCGAATGTCTGAATTTTTAAACACGAAGTTTCAAAATTAAATCATTAAAAATTCATTCGAAATTAGAAATTAGAAATTCAAAATTTTATTTAAAATTCATCATTCAAAATTACCAGCCGTTTTTTTCTTATTTCCTACGTACTCTTTTCTGATTTCTCTTTTCTCTTTTCTAATTATTATTACTTTTACGCGCACAGTAAAGTTATTGTTCTAACAATGACTTTACTGTGAATGTAAAAAGAACCTTGACAACCTAAAATTAAAAAAGGAGAAACAAAATGGCATGGTTGGTTATTGGATATAATGACCCCACTCTGCTTCAAGACCTTTATAAATTGAAGGTTATGGCAGACACAGTTCGCATCAATAGGCCAAGATTGGTCGCAGGCATTACTTTTCCAGAAGAATATCTTCCGGCTTTTTTTATGGCGATTGGTGAAGATCCGAATAAAGTTGAAGTAGAGCGGTTTGAAACTGATCTGGAAAATTATCAGTTTATTCTTTTGCATGGCCAGACCACTGTTGATTGTGAGATTCCGGAATATCTTCCAATGCTGGGCCGTGTTGCCCGTCGATTTAAGAAACCAATCACTTACATGGTTGAAGGTCAGACAGGTCGCAAAATTCAACCAGACGGAATTTTGGTTGTAGAATCAAATGACCGACGGGCTGAAGTAAAGACATGTCACGTTTCTGGCAGAGAGTTTTCTTTGAGATTTTCAAAGCCAAATCCCGGCCGTGTGTCTTTTGCTGATGGTGATGGGCTTGTGTTTGTTGAAGTTTCACCAAACACTGTTCATTTACTTGTAAGAATTTCTGATATTCAGAACATTCCGGATGGCATGAAGTTCCTTGAAGGCATTCTTTATAAAACGATTGCGGCCGCGATTGATCCGGCAACTCAAGATTACATCAATCAGCTCGCAGCAAAAGAAGAGAAACGTCAGCAAGAACTGCGTAGACTTGCTGAAGAAGAGCGTCGGAAGGAAGAAGAGAGACAGAGGAAAGAGGAAGAAGCGCGTAAGGTGCGTGAAGAAGAAGCGGCGCGTCTTGAACAAGCGGAACGGCGTGAAAAGCTTTTGAAGGTTGGCGCTGAGAAGCGTGAACAATACATCAAAGCGAGTCGCAGTCGGCGGAAAGACGATACGCGCGGACTGGACGAAATGATTGAAAAAAATCGAGTTGAGTTTGATAAAAATCAGGCTCGGCTTGTAGATATTGGTTGGAAGCGTGAAGCTTTAAAATATCGGTTGCAATCAATTCGCAAGGAGCTTGAACAGGTAAATTCTGATTCTGAGGAAATTTATAGTGGATTGGCTGTGCATCCGCAAGTTGCTTATCTGGTACCAAATCAAGATAATTCTGATTTTATTGTTGTTACCAAGCCGCTTCCGGAAAATGATGAAAATGGAAAGATGTGGTGTATTTCTCTTTCCGGTCAAGCACCGCGTATCTGGGAAAAGAATGGCACGATTTTTGGGGGTGAGAAAAAAGAATTGAATTTGTGCAATTATCCGGATATTTTTGCTCCAGCAATCAATTTTTTTGCGAGCGGTGATTACTATTCAGTAGCATTGCTTCTCATTAACTGGCTCAAGGAGAATCAAAATGGCAACACAAGAGGAGAAGGAACAGGAACTCATTAGCCGGTTCCAACAAGATCCTCTTGTTTTCAAGGGGGCCTTTATTGGAATGGCAAGAAAAGACAAAGAACGTCTTTTCAGTGAAATTGAGGAAAAAATTTCCAAGTTTGACGCGGAGTTCAAAACCGCGGAAGCAGAAATGCAAAAAGCCGCGGTGGCACTTTCTGGCGCAAAAGAGCGCTTGAAAGATATTGAAAAAGGAGAAAATTTCGGTGCTGAGTTTGATTCATTGCTCGGCAATAAAAGAATTGCGAGCATTGATTTTGAACCGAATACCGGCACTCCGGAATATCTGGTTGTGACAACAACAGAACTATGCGTTCCTTTGGGTGGTAAAAAATACTGGATTGATCCATTGAAGATCAAAATCTGCATGCGGAAAGGTTATGGTTCAGTTTCGGTTCATCGATCTCACGCCCGCCAGAAAGTCGGTCGCTATGGAACCGGTGCTCACGAAGGTTGGCCAGCTCCGCATGTTCGCAATGATGGAACACTTTGTCTTGGAACTATTACCGGTGATGTGGATCGTGCTTTAAGAAGTCAGGATTGGCCGCTTGTTATTGAATATATGATTCCATTTTTGGAATCATGTAATCCGGATAGGGCTTATACCCAAACCTTAAAGGACGCTGCCATTAGGGTGGAATAGTTTAAAAAATTCAAGGAGAATCAAAATGGCAACACAAGAGGAGAAGGAACAGGAACTCATTAGTCAGTTCCAACAAGATCCTCTTGTTTTCAAGGGGGTTTTTGCCGGAATAATCAGAAAAGACAAAGAACGTCTTTTCAGTGAAATTGAGCAAAAAATTTCCAAGTTTGACGCGGAGTTCAAAACCGCGGAAGCAGAAATGCAAAAAGCCGCGGTGACACTTTCTGGTGCAAAAGAGCGCTTGAAAGATCTTGAAAAAGGAGAAAGTTTTGGTGCTGAGTTTGATTCATTGCTTGGCAATAAAAGAATTGCGAGCATTGATTTTGAACCGAATACCGGCACTCCGGAATATCTGGTTGTGACAACAACGGAATTATGCATTCTTTATTATGGCAAAAAATACTGGATTGATCCGTTGAAGATCAAAATCAGCATGAGAAAGGGTTATGGTTCGGTTTCGGTTCATCGATCTCGTGCAAAACGACATAATGTTAAAAGATACTATGAAGACTTTTTAACTCCGCATATTCAAGAAAATGGAAGAATTTGTTTTGGAAATATTGCGGGAGATATTGATCGTGCCTTAAGAAGTCAGAACTGGCCGCTTGTTATTGAATACATGATTCCATTTTTGGAATCGTGTAATCCGGACGGTTCGCATTCAGTTATTCTTAAAGATATTGCCATTAGGGTGGAATAGCAATCATGGACAAAACCACACTGCGAACAGAAGAGAAGATTGAAGTTTTGTTTAATTCCTTACTTGTCAATAAAAAAGTTGCGAGCATTGAAATTCAACCCAAGACGGGAATTCCAAAAGAAATGACCGTTCTTACAGTGGCTTTGCGAATTTTGTATCAAAATTGTTTTTATTGGGTTGATCCGGTGAAAATTGTGATTGAATTCGAATCAAAAAATCTTAGAGTGTACAAATCTTATCCAAACCAAAAAGTTGATCGTCGAAGTGGATGGCTTTTGCCACATGTTCGCCACGACGGAACAGTGTGTCTCGGAAACACCAGTCGTGATGTATTTATTGCTTTGGAAAATAAAGATTGGTCAATGGTAGTGGAGTTTATTATTTCTCTTTTGGAATCATGTGCTCCCAGTGGTGTTTACGTGAACACTCTCAAAGATGTGGCAATAAGAGTTGAAAGAGCCTAAAAAAGGAGAAAAAATGTTCATTAAATCAACAAAGTCTTCGCGGCCGCTCATGTTGTATACCGGCGATAAACCTCAAGAATTAGCCGGCATTCGTGTCCGTATTCTTGCTCAGGCTTATGCTCGGATGATGATGTACATCAATGCGTGCGATCATGAAGTCAGTGGTTTGGGTCGGGTAAAGAAAACAAGAAAACAGGATTCGTACGGCCGGGATTATGACGAGTATTTGGTAACGGATATTCGCATTTTTCAGCAAACCTCTGATAATGCCAATACTAACCTCCGGGCTTCAGGCGAATTTGGAATGGCTGCATTTTTTGAAAAAATGCTGATGGCCGGGGAAGATTCAAGTGGCTGGCATTGCTGGTGGCATTCGCATGTTAATATGATTGCCCGTTTTTCTGATGTTGATGAAGCACAATGTCGAAAGTTTTTTGAAAAAGATGAAGATGGTTGGCACTTGGAAATCGTTGGAAATAAACGAAACGAATTCCAAGTGCGATTCGACCGGTTTGGGGAATATGTAGACTTTTGTGATCAGATGGCGCTTGAAATTGTTTTTGATGAAGATCCGGCGCTTTTGGCTGAAGTACGGTCGGAAATTGCCAAGAAGGTTGTAAAGCCGGTTCCGACTATTCAAAGGTTGCCAACAGAAACAGAATTGGGCAGCAAAATTAAGCCATCTAGACCAAAGAAAGGTTTTGTTGGTCAGATACTGGAATTTATTGCCGGAGGAGAAACTGATAAGAAATCCTCAGTCAATGGAGATGTGAAGAGGATTAAAGGGGTAAAAGTTCCAGTATCTCCTCCACTACCAAAGAATATTCCAAGTGAACCAAGCGAAGAGATTGTTTCTTTTAGAAAACTTGATGTGGCTGGAAAAAATGAAACAGGCAAGGCTTGGTTTGCAAAATTGCAAGAAGTGATTGCAACAGCAGGCCTTAATCCGGATGAAATCTATCGTCTGGCAGCGAGCAGAGTTAAGGAAAGTGAAGAACAACTGCGTCTGATGATTCGTTTTTGTGATCCGGATTATGTTCCGGTGTGTATTACAGACGGCGAACGGCTTTTTTATGTGCTTGAAGCCGCACTTGAACTTGCTCGTCTAAAGTCTCTTGTGTCAAAAACTTGGACCGGAACAGGTCCTCTTGACAAAAGAGCTCCTGATGATGCAGAATCAATGCGTACTTTGGCAAGCTTCACACTTGAGGATTGCAGTGGTTTGCAAGATGAAGATGTAGTGCAAGTGGCATGTGCTTGGATGCAAGAACTTGCAGAAATTATTGAACGAAAAGAGGGCACAGTTGAATTGATTGCTTCTGTTTCCAGATTTGATAAGAGTGTGATCGAAGATAGAATTACCAACTGGAATTTGAAGCAGTATGTTCCTCTTGTGGAACATACTGACCCGATTTATCGCGTACTTGGTGTGGCTCGTAGAATGGCGGCGGCGAATCGATGGATGGCTGAACGCGATAGAATTGCGGCCGGCTTTATCCGAGATTTTAAAGCTTGTGCCAACGAAGCTGCGACTGGCATCCTTATTCGGTCTTGGTGTGACGAGGTTTACGTGCTTGCTTCGTCTTGTCGAGAATGTAAAGAAATGAATAGGGATAATATCATCAAGCTGTCAGGTATTACTCCCAGTAATGGAGTGGAGAACAATGTTGATGACATTCTTAATTGTAAAACCATTGAAAAGTGGTGGATTAAGAGTGCTGATCTTCCTCGTATTCTCGCAGTAGTGCGAATGATTTCCAGTATTCATCAGCGGTCTTTGGAAGAAGAAGCGCAGAAAGTAAAAGCACAAAGTGAAACCAAGCCGGCAGACAGCGATGAGCAGGAGCTTGGTGATGATTCTGCAGAAGCTGAGGCAGTGCCAACGCAGTCTGTAGAAAAGGAAGATTCTGAACTTACTCCAGAAGAGGTTCAGAATTAAGTTAAAATAGGATGTAAAAAGGAGGGTAAAATGGCAGAACCTGAACAAAATAGGGAAGAGGCCCCGCCTGGTCAGGCGCATTGGCGCCAGCTCGGTATTGTTGATCCAATGGATCTTGTTACACCGGTAACAATTATCGGTGCCGGTGGCATTGGGTCTCCGGTTGCAGTCCAGCTTGGAAAAATGGGTGTGCGTGATATTACAGTTTATGATCAAGATACTGTGGAATTGCATAATTACACAAATCAGTCTTATCGTCATAAGGATATCAAACGTTCTAAGGTCGAAGCTCTTGAAGAAATTGTTTTTGAAGCATCAGGTGTTAGAATTACCCCTCGCAATGAGTGGTATGTAAATCAGAAACTTTCCGGGATTGTGATTGCGGCGGCTGATAAAATGTCAGTACGCAAAGCGATTTGGGATCAATGCAAGTTTCAGCCTCGTGTTAAGCTTGTAATTGACGGGAGGATGGGCGGACAGTTTGGATACATCTGGGCAGTGAATCCGGTAGATCCCGGCGACATTAAGCTCTATGGAAATCCAACAGTCCTTTTTCCGGATTCTGAAGCGGATCCGACTCCTTGCACTGAGCGTGCTATCATTTACAATGTTGATATCATGGCCGGTCAGATTTCGAGAATGGTTGGCTTGTATGCCAACAACTTGAAAGCAAAAGAAATTTCAGAAAGAAGAGAGATTCCTTATAAGGTTGAAGTTGATTCTTGCAACTTCACGGTTAACCCGCTGTATCGTAAAAAGTAATACGGGACAGCAAAAAAAGGAGAGGAAAAAATGGCAGGAGAACGCGAACTTCACACTGAGGCTCCGGTTGGCGGCGAAAAGCCAATCACCGTGAGTGTTGGCAAGGGTGGCGGTGAACATAAGGCCGGGGTTCCTTTGCCTCCTGGTTCGACCGTGGCAAAGGCGCTTGAAGCTGCTGGATTCACCGCTTTGCTCAATGGTGTGCGTCAGAATCCTAAAGCATACAATATCCGCGTGAGTGGAGAAGATAATCGCAGTCTGGATGATGTTCTTCAGGATGGAAATGTTGTTCTCGTGCTTGCTGAGAATATTGTCGGAGCAATTTTCTAAGCAGGTGTGAGTCGTTTGCATTATGTGTTTCCGCCCCAATTCATGGGGCGGAATTTTTTTGTCCAAAGCCGAGCTTCAAAGCTCGGCTTTGGACAGATTAAAGATTTAAGATTAAAGATTAAAGTGAAGAAAAGAGAAATATGTAAGGTAGGGTTTTGTGCTTTGCTAATGTCGTCCCGAACTGTGGTAACGAATATTACTGCGAGAGTGAGGGATCTATGCGGTTTAAAGAATATACATATTATACGAACTACGAACAGGGTACGAACATTACGAACGAAGATTACGTAGGGCGGGGTCTTGCTTGCCCCGTAGATCCCACGCAGGGATTGTACGGGGTACCCCGCCACGAGAGTAGGTAGTAGTTAGTAGGTAGTGGGTAGTATTAGAAATTCCAAATCACAAACACCAAATACCAAACAATTTCAAAACAACAAATCACAAATCCAAAACAAGATTGTCGTCCCGAACTGTTGTAACGAATATTCCTACGAGAGTGAGGGATCTC
>Ga0075941_117_pt1 | contig 10576 bp, 11 predicted proteins | sample RifGroA2_FD_67950 | JGI IMG/M metagenome (GOLD analysis project Ga0075941, IMG submission 67950) | Parcubacteria bacterium GW2011_GWA2_42_28
TTACCGCGGCCGCTGGTTTGATGTATAATTAAAAAAGTGATATACAAAGAGTACTCGAGGAAGTTTTAGAGAAGCTAACGAAATTCTATTATGAAAAATCTCGGCCCGGTCCAGCAAAAAATGCTCATCCTGCTGCTTGGCGGAATTACGCTCAGCCTCGTCGGCACGCCGACCCAGTATTTCCGTGCTTTGAGAGCCATGCGGCGGGAATGGCGAAAAATCAACCAGCAGAGTTTCACGCGCTCAGTCCATGCGCTCTGTCAAAAAAAACTGCTCGAAGAAATAAGACACAAAGACGGCTCTGTCGCCCTGAAACTTACTCCGGATGGCCGTAAGCATGCCGGCTTCTTCCAATTATTCGGAAAGACATTGAAAATCAAGCGTCTGAAAAAATGGGATGGCTTATGGCGCATAGTCATATTTGATATTCCTGAAGAAGATAAGGATTTCCGGGATATTCTCCGCGATCACCTCAAACAAATCGGTTTCTATAAATTACAGCACAGTGTTTTTATTTTTCCATACCCATGCGAGTCAGCCATCATAAGCCTGGTGGAGCTCTACAATGCAAGACCATACGTACGCATCATCACTGCCACAACCATCGACAATGAACGGCAGCTGCGAAAAAAATTTACGCTCTCGCCCTGATCCCGACACCTTTTTATTATTCTTTACTCCCTATCAATATTTATACCTACTTACCGCGGCCGCGGTAAGTAGGTATAATTGTGTAAAAGTGGTTAAGTATTGAAAGAAAAGAAATAAGAGAACCTTTAGGTAATTGTATGAATCCGTAAGTGCTCACTATAGGCAAAATGATAATTTATCGCTATGCTTGAGAGGTAGTATGATTCACAAAATTCCACAACCGGTTCAAAATATCATCAAGACCTTGAATAAGGCTGGATTTGAGGCGTTCACGGTGGGCGGCTGCGTGCGCGACCTCATCTTGGAACGCGAACCCAAAGACTGGGATATCACCACCGATGCGCTGCCGGAAGAAGTTATGAAACTTTTCCCCAACAGCTTCTATGAAAATGATTTTGGCACCGTCGGTGTGAAAGTTGAGCGCTTCAGCGCGAAATCCCGAGCTTCTGTCGAGGGATCTCAAAAGATTAATGACCAGCCAATAGAAAATAATAAATATGACATCATCGAAATCACTACCTACCGCGTCGAATCCGAATACACGGACAAGCGCCGTCCCAAAGAAGTCCTCTTCACCAAGTCGCTTGAAGAAGATCTGGCGCGGCGCGATTTCACCATCAACGCCATTGCCTATGGATCACGCTCTTCTTCCACCTCCCCTTCTCGCCTCGCTGAAGCTCCGTCGAAGCGGGTCCAAGGGGAGGGAAGGGAGGGGTTTAGATTTCAAACCCAAACCTCCCCAGAGTCCCCTCATTCTCCCACCCCTCACCCTCGCGGACTCGGGAGCTCCCCTCAGACAGGGGAGCTGGGAATGGAGAAAAAATGGGAGCTTGTCGATCCTTTCAACGGAGTCCAAGATGTGACAAAAAAAATCATCCGCACGGTCGGCGATCCGGAAGAGCGCTTCGGTGAAGACGCCTTGCGTCTCATGCGCGCCGTGCGCTTCTTCGCCGAACTGCGCGATCCGAAGGAGACAAAACCAACGCATAGCTGGCACATCGAGGAAAAAACTTTTGCCGCTATCCAGAAACTGGCGAGCAATCTCGCTCACATCTCCCAAGAACGCGTGCGCGACGAACTGAGCAAGATTATCCTCTCCAATAGTCCGAAAGAAGGCATCGAAATACTCCACACGGCTGGCCTGCTCTGCTTTGTCCTGCCTGAACTGGAGCTCGGCATCGGCGTCACTCAAAACCTCCACCACATCTACACGGTCTGGGAGCACAACTTGCGCGCCCTGGCGACCTGTCCGTCCAAAAAGCTCGAGACACGCCTGGCTACCCTGCTCCACGATGTGGGCAAACCCCAAGCCAAACGCGGGGAAGGCTACCATTCTACTTTCTACAACCATGATCACGTCGGCGCGCGCATAGCGGAGAAAATACTCACCCGACTGCGCTTTCCCAAAGCGGTAGTGAAAAAAGCCACCCTGCTCGTGGATAATCATCTTTTCTACTACAGCGTCGATGAAGTCACCGAAGCCTCTGTACGGCGCCTGATCAAGCGGGTCGGCCTGGAAAATATGGATGACTTGATGGCGGTGCGCATCGGTGATAGACTGGGTTCCGGCGTACCCAAAGGCAAGCCCTACAAGTTGCGCCATCTCGAATATATGATCGAAAAGGTTTCCCGGGACGCCGTTTCCGTAAAGATGCTCAAGATCAAAGGCACCGACCTCATAGAAAAACTGGGTATCCCGGCCGGGCCGGTAATCGGGGCTCTGCTCGACGTTCTCCTCGCAGAAGTCATTGAACATTCCGAGCTCAATACGCGAGAGACTCTCCTTAAAAGGGCCAATGCACTCAAAGAAAGCCCCATCGAAACTCTGCGAGAACTGGCCAAGGAAAAAATCGAAGAAAAACGAGCCGAAGACGTGGAACGGATCAAAAAAAGGCATTGGGTGGAGTAGAAGTGTAAAATTTAAAAATCAAAAATAAAAATTACAATGCAAAATTCAAAGTGAAATATATGTTTAATCAATCTAATTGATTTTACATTTTTAAGTATCATTTTCCATTTTGATATTTACATTTTGATTTATGTATATCGGGGCATCGCCCTCCTTCGTCCTTTGGACTTCGGACGGATAAATATACCGGCAGTACTCGTCTTGGGCGGGCAATTAAAAATCGGGGTGTGGTATAACGGTATTACGCACGCTTCGGGTGCGTGTAATCCGGGTTCAATTCCCGGCACCCCGACCAAGCGTCTTTCTGATACTTATCCCCGCTTTTTAGTATTGTTGCGATGTTTTTTGTGATGTTCACTAACTTATCCCAAGTGATGTTAATCGTCCCCAATCCCCGCCTGTGCTCCTTTTTCTTTTCCAGTTCTACTTCCAATACCTGCAATTCTTCCTGTTTTGCATTCGCCTGTTTCTCCAACGATTTTTTAACGACCTCACTATCTACGCTGACCAATTTTATTGACATCTTGTCTATGGCTTCGTTCTGTGCCTTTATCCTGATTTCCTGTTGTCTGATTTCGGCTTCCAGTGAATTTTTGATTGTGCCGATATTCTTTTTGCGGTTTTCTATCAACTCCTCGTAATCTTTCTTAGTAACGTTGAAGCCACCTTTGAGAAACTCATATAACCAATCGAAGACGATTTTACCTCTGGTGCCTTGATTAAAACGGGAACAATTTGCTGTTCGGCAAGTGTAATATAAATATCGCTGTCCACCCTTGCTTTTAGAAGGATATACTGTGCAAGCATTTCTACATTCAACACACCTGACGAAACTGTGTAAAGGCAAAAATCCAAACTTATTCTTCTGTCGCAAGTAAGTTTTCCTGCCGTCCCTCAAAACATTTTGAGCTGAGATAAACTCTTTCTCTGTTACCATTGGCACAAAATTTGCTTCTGGTATTTCTCTCAAATCAATAGACAGCTGTTTGACTTTAAGATTACCGTAATAGAAATGGTCATTGAAGATGTTACTTAATTTTTGCTTCGTCATTCTGACCTCTCGTCCGCTAACTTTGTATTTCTTCACATAATCATTTTCATTGAGCCACTTGGCAATACCTATAAGCCCTTCGCCTAACCTTCTTTTATCCCAAGCGGTGCGGAGCAAGTCAAACATTTCATTGGGCACAAAGTAGCCATCTTTATCGATGCCATATCCGTGCTTGGTAATACCAGATGCTTTACCTTCCATCAGGCTGGCGTGTAATCCACGAGTAACATCTTGGCTCAATTTATCTGAGTATTGTTTAGAGAGGACAAAGGACATCCCCAAGAGCATTAAGCCGTTAGCATCTTTGGAAAAGGGATACGTTGCAAACCGCAAATCCTTGATGATACCCTCATCAATCATATCAATAATCATTCCCGCTTCCAGCATATTTCTGGCTAATCTATCTGGTGCCCAAGCGATAATTCCGTGAATTTTACCAGATTGCAATTTCTTGAGTAGGGCATTGAACTCTGCTCGTTTGTGTGGTTTTTTGGCTGACTTTGATTCCCGAATGGGAGCACCGACCACCTTTAATCCTAAACGAGTTGCCAACTGCCTACATTCTTTGATTTGGTCGTCCAAAGAACGCAACTGCCTGTCGCTTTCCTCGCTGGATTTGCGAGCATAGATAACATACTTGTATTTGCTGAAATCTTCTTGTGAGTAAGGGATTGTCATTTTGATAAAAATAAACCCTACCAAAGAGCAGGATTTATCGGTTAAAAAACGGTAAAGTTTCGGTAAACTATGCCTGCCACTCTTTCCTCTCGGATATAGTCATTTCCATAAGGGACGCATCTCTGGCAAAAACGAGCGATGAGGCTTCCTCTCCTTTTATTTCCTGTAATAATTTGATGTTCAGGTGAAAAAGTTTTTCTGTGGAAATCTCACTTAAATCTCTTGTGGCTATTTCTTCTTTGATTTTGTCCAAGCTGACACCCAGCATCTCCAACCGCTTCTCTTTGGTAATAAGATACTTTTCCCGTAAAGCCTCCTGCTCGATGGCTCGCATATTCTGTATCTCGATTTCTAACTCTTGGCTCCACTTTATCAGCGTAGGCTTGCTTATCTTGATTGCATCAGAAATCCGAGCAAAGCTCATCCCTTTCGCCCGTAGCTCAATAAATTTTTCTTTGTCTTCTATTTCTGACATTTTTTTGCCTTATCTACAACCATTTTAGCATATTCCCTCTATCTCGTCTAATGATGATTGAAGCCAAAAAAAGCCAGCACTTTATCATACTGGCTTTCTCTGCTTTTGATTTTGGAAAGTTTTTTATTTTATCACACAATCTTTTAATACTGGCGACCCAAGTGTTGCACTGCTTCCTGTTCCTATTAGGGTTACTTGTTGACCTTTTTTAAAAACAAGAACTTTATCACGCTCACTTGTTTTCATATAGCACATTGCACCATTTATATTGTATTGACCGTCAGATAATTTTACCACCATTTCGTTGTCAAAAGTTCCATTGGAAACATTGGCTATTTTTCCTGATATTTCAATAAGTTTATCTTTATATTTTGCGTCAGCTGAAACTTCATTATCAGCGTAGTCTTTTGAGATGACCACACTTGTTACAATAATTTTCGGAGCCACTTGTGCAGGTTCTGCCGGTTTATTCGATGAGTTATCAATTATTGCTTTATTTTCCTCATATTTTTTGTTCAAGTCCGCCACCACTTCCTTGCCATCACTCATAGTGTCCCGTGTTTCATTGTAAGAGTCAATGACAATATTAAAAATTGCAATGACCACCAACACCAAGAAGCCTGTCAAAATTTTATGTTTTGCAAATGGGCTTCTAAGGTCTGACTGGCAATGCTTGCACACTTTTGCGGAGGATTGAATTTCCTCATTACACTTCGGACACTTCTTCGTCTGCCCTTGCGACTGCTGACTCTCCATAGCATTTTTATTAAAAATTATTTTTAACTATTTGAAATTATTATCTCTTGGGCAATCTTCCGCCACTCTTCAAACATTCCTCTGTTGAATTATAGGGCGTAAAACTTTTAGTTTGGTTGTAGTAAGTTGTTCCTGGAGCGTGGCAAATACCAGTTTTACTTTTTTTCACAACCGACCCAGTTGAACTGTTTGTGGTTGAGGAAACTGCCTCAGACGAATTGCTGGTATCTTCGGATTTTACGGTTACAGCTTGCGTGGTATTGCCATTACAACTATCAGGACTCCATAATCCCTTTTCCGTTTCTCTGGCTTGTTTCTCAGCCTCTTTGAATTCTACTTGGTATTTATAAGGATTGCTTTGGTATGTATATTCGTGAGCATATCCTTCGGCTATCATATATTTATTAAAGAAAGTCCCGTCTTCCAAATAAACATACCGCAAGAGTCTTTTATACACATCTCTTTCACCTTGAGAAGTATCTGCTTCGATGCTCACCATTTTTCCACTAAGCATTTCTTTGGCTTTATCTGAGGCTTCCTTACCGAAACATTGGACTGCTTTTCTTGGGTCAACTGTTTCTGGAGTATCTATTCCGATAAGGCGTATTCTTTCGATTGTTCCGTCCATATCAATGTCTAAGGTGTCGCCGTCAACTACTCTCGATACCTTAAATAAAATGGGGGCATCTTCTTTGGATGCTTCAACTGATTTTACTTCTTGTGTATCTACGACTGCTGTATCAGTTTTTGTTTCTGCAATTGCTGATTTTTGTTCAGTCTGTTGGCTTATGTTTTTGTCTGTGCCATCACCTGAAAAGGCAACGATGTTAATAAGGATAAACCCTGCCGTGATTGCTATTTTTACTTCTTTCGTCCAGTTGGTTTTTTTCCACATATACCAAAGCAGGAAGTAGGGAAAAAACAGTATAGCAATAACCAACCCCCAGCCCGACTTATACCACGCTTTCTTCTTGATGTTTGGTGCTTCGCCAGTAGGGTGTTGACTTTCCATAACCTTTTTTATCATAATTTAAGTTTTGCTGGCTCAGAAAACACAAAGCTCTCCACCAGCGATAACTTTTCAGCTACCCATACCTCTTTCGAGATATGACCGTTCAAAGTGCTCTGGATGGAGAGCTTGATACTTTGAACGGTTTTTGTACCATACCCTTTGGTTAAACGAAGGGGTTAGGCATCTAATTGTTGATTCCATTATACGCCCACTTCTTGCTATAAATCAAGAAAAAAGACTCCAAAAAAGGAATCTCTTTCTTCATAGCCACCTATCTACTTGCTTTCCATAACCTGATTTATTCCAGCCAGAAACGCTTGATATTTTTGTACCGCCAGAATTCCATTGAGTGCTCCCACCTTAGCTGAGGAGTTATCACCATTCTTCGCCAGCTCCCAATAACCCGCTTCTAATTCCTTCGACTTCTCTACGAGTTCTATTCTCATTCGTGAGAAATCCTCGTTCCCTGAAGCTTGCCAGCGTGTCCTAATTGCCCGTATGTAGCTGTCTGCAGTAGGCAAACTACATTTGTGACCTGTTGTGCAACTTCAGAGGCTCTCTGAACGCCTCTTACCATTAAGGCTTCCACCTTAGCTAAAACCACTTCTCTCTCTTCAAGAGTAAGCTTTTTCTGTGTGTCCTCCATAAGTAAAGCATAGCTTTCGTATGTCCAGCTCGCTGGACATTCGCTAAAGCCAAAGTTAAATAATTTTTTGGCTCTTTACTCTTTGCTTGAACTACTTAATGATTACCCTCATAGCATATCTTCCCTCTTAGAGAATTGCAACCACTTCTCGTACTCTTCTTTGAATGCAACTTTTTTTTCTTTCTTACAACGCTTCTTATTGATAGTAGGTTTCCCTTTCTCAGTTTGGTTCCCTAAGGACAGTTACTCTCAAAACAAAACACCTCCACTCATTTCATTGATTGATGGTTTTGCTCTGTGGAAATGATGTATCCCTATAGCTAAGGGTTCACATCCTTAATCCTTAGTATGAGAAGGCTTCTCGCCCAAGTTGATAACCTCACCAGTATCAGATGAAATTGTCGTTGCGGGGTCATTTTTCGGGCTTTTGTCAGTATCTACCTCCTGTGCCACATCCAAAAGCGAACTCAAATCATTGGCTGGCTCCGAATCACCTTCTTTTCCTTTGAAACTATGCGTTTTCATAAACTTATTCTATACTTACATTATAAACTCTTGCGGGGCTAAGTCAATTTTCTTGAAAATTGCGGATTTTTCCAAAAGTCCGTTTATTTCTGCCAAATTCCGCAGATATTCAGGGATTTTGATTGTTTCCCAAAGGTGTTCACAAAGAGTCTTACTCGCCCGACCAACTTATATTTACAGTGGTCCGACCACTGTAAACCAATATGAAAATCCTCATCGAAGCCATTACGGAAAACCCTGTTTCACTTATGCGAGGCTCTTGAACAAACTCTCCCTCAGCCTCAGCCTCCATCTGGATCAGAAAAAACACACGTACGGAGAAACCACGCGCCATCACGGAGAATATGGCAATGACGGCCCGGTCAAAGAAGAAGTCACGCGTCTCCTCAGGCTATTCGGAGCAAAAGCCAAGGCAGTTTAAGAAATGCCGAGATGGTGGAATGGTAGACACACTGGGTTTAGGACCCAGCGCTCGCAAGAGCATGAGAGTTCAAGTCTCTCTCTCGGCACTATGCACTCAGATACATTTGAAAAAATTTTTCTACGGTTGGTTGCTGCCTACGTAAAAAGATACCCGGAACACTCTTTTAAGCTTTTTCTTGATGGAAAAGAGTGTCAGCCGATTGGCGACAGCATAAATGTTATCGGGGTTAAAATTACCAATTCAGATGCGGTATTGAGAAGAATTTTTGCCGAAGGCTCGCTCGGGTTGGGCGAAGCGTATTGCGAAAGGCTGATACAAGTTGACGATAGGCTCTATAAATACTTCCTCTTTATTTTCGTCAGGGCTGTCCATGACAAGAGACTTCTACTCAGTCTCCCTTTCAGCGACATCTTTTTCATTCTCAAAGCCAAACTACACCAAGGATTTTTCGGAAGAAACACCAAGTCTGAAAATATCAACGCGCATTATAGCTTGAGCGATTGGTTCGATAATGACAAAGACGCGAATGATTTTTATATGTTTTGGCTCAATTCAAAATACATTCAGTATAGTTGCGGGAAATGGGACAAAAATACTAAAACGTTAGATGAGGCGCAATTCAACAAACTCGACTTTTACGCAAAAAGATTAGGAATTGATAAGAATTCAAAAAATAAAACGCTAGTTGATCTGGGATGCGGCTGGGGTGGCTGTATGTTTTTTATGGCGGAAAACTACGGGATCCGATGCACAGGGCTGACCTTGTCTACCGCACAAGCCGAATATGTCCGAGATGAAATCAAAAAGAGACATTTAGAAGACTTAGTCAGCGTAGAAATTGACGACATTCATAATATCAAAGGCAGTTATGATTATGTAATCAGTGTTGGTGTTATGGAACATATTAACGATTATAACCACTTGTATAAAGCCACATCCAGCGTATTGAACAAAAATGGTTCGGCTTTAATTCATTCGATGTTCCATACGTCGATATTTTACGGTGTCGATCCATTTCTCGCTAAGTATATTTTCCCTGGTGGTGCAGTCCCTGACCTAAAACAAAACCTGAAAATATTTAGAAAGTATTTCAAGATAGTCGACAGAAACGATCTACCGGAAAATTCGTATCCGAAAACGCTGGATTGCTGGTACGCTAACTTTTGCCAAAATGAAGCCGCTATCAGAAAACTGCTGGCGGAAAAAAGCAAGGTGAAGGACGTCGATTTTTCGATCAGAATATTCAAACACTACCTGACATTAGCCCATTGCGGCCTCTCGAACAAATTCAGCCTCGTCTCCAATATATTGGTCAAAAACTAAACTCATCTGATCCTCTATTGAATGGTTTCTGCATCAACTTTGTATGATAAAATGAGTGTACGCTATGAAAATCGAAACACCGCCATCGGGGCAATCACAAACAAAAAAAGAACTACCATCTTTCGTAGGAGATCCTCCAACCGAACGAGGTTTTCATGTAACCCGCTTCGAGAAGATGGCCAAAGAGATTTTGAACGAAGAAAAGACGCCGAATTCCAGGCTTGGGAGAAGAATCTCAGAGTAGTCATAGACAATCTCCTTGAAAAGAGAGATCAAAAAAAACCTCACTGGTGAAGAAAGAAAAAATATCCGTCCCCTCTTATTGATCATGGGTGGCGGGATGAAAGGTCCTTATGGAGCGGGCCAGGCTCTACTCGGTTTGCCCAAAGCTGGTCTCGATAAAGTTTTCAATACCGTAGTAGGTATCTCTGCGGGGGCTGCTACTGCTACTTATTTTGTCTGAGGTGAACCCCAAGCTGCGAAGGGGGCATCTATTTTTTATGAAGAATGTACTAAGGGAGAGTTTATTAAATTCAGACGAGTACATCAAATAATGAACATCGATGTCGTAACAGAAGCAATGAGCGAATGATCACCGCAGTGGGAGCATCTATGGCGGTACCGCTTGTCTATAGAAAAGCCATAGAGGTCAATGGTGAGAAATATATTGATGGCGCTTTTGATCCCATGCCAATTGAGAGGCTCATAAAACAATTCAAGCCAACTGATATATTGGTCTTGCCCAATACTCCATTTGACCGCATGGACGCATTTGAACTCAACCCCGGACAATACCTTTTCGCAGAACTCGCTCATCAAACCGGTTCTCTCGGCTCAATTGGAACTGTGGAAAAATTCTTACGGGTCAAGGAAGAGATCCGCAAGTCTCTGGAGTATATTCAAAATCAAAACAAAGTTAATATCGGTATACTGTGGCCACCAGATTCTGGTTTGAGTAATTTGGGCACTAATCCAGACAAAGTGGAAGCCGCTGTTATAGAATCGGCTCGAGATGTTATCAAACAATTTGGTAGCGCACAACCCAGAAAACTAAATTTATTTCATAGCAAAAAACAATAGCCCGGATAAATCCACGCTCTCCCCGGCACCAATAAGGAATTTCTTC
>Ga0075941_119_pt2 | contig 8375 bp, 9 predicted proteins | sample RifGroA2_FD_67950 | JGI IMG/M metagenome (GOLD analysis project Ga0075941, IMG submission 67950) | Parcubacteria bacterium GW2011_GWA2_42_28
TTATTCCGGTTATTAGTTCATACATATTTTTTATTTGATATTTTAAATACGTAAATAAAGAGGTTAAATGATTCGAATCATTAGATGTTGGTGTCGGTGATAAAATCTTTCTTATGGTTTCGAGTTTATCGCTGGAATTACGAAAATTAATTGAAGCGAAGTTTGCCGATACTCCCCTATCGAGGAAATTTTTGGACAGAGTTAAACAGGGGAGATTGACACGGGATGAAAATCCATTGACGCATTTTGGGGTGTATTTTGCGGGGTTTGAGCCGAAGAGAAAAGAGGTGTTTGTCGGATTGCATAAAAAGTCGGACTTATGGTTGTTTAACGGCGGGCATATTGATCAGGGTGAATTACTGCGGGAGACGTTGGCGCGGGAAATGGAAGAAGAATGGGGATTTGTTCATCCGGCGGCAGAAACTTTGGACCCGTCGCTACTGACAATAACTAAAATTACAAGTAGTAGTCAAATCTGTCGGCTTCACTATGATATCTGGTATTTTGTTCCGGTGGATAAAGTGAATTTTTCGCCGGACGAATCAAGGTTGACGAAAGAGTTTCATGAAATAAGGTGGATGGCTTTCCCCGAAGCCAAAAAAATAATTACAGATTACAATACTTTTAGCGCCGTCGATGCGATGGAAAAATTATTGATGTAGACAATATATTTTCATTCCGAAATATTTGGGGCGATGATCGGAAAAATAATTTCTTCCAACCTAGATTACCCAAAATCGTTCAGAACACTATTAATCAGCATTACCAGAAAGATAATGATAAACAACCACGAGAAAAACTTATGCCAATTAATCTTAGACTGTTCAGCCTTGAAGAGCCGGTGATCAATCGAATCAATCAAAATGGGAAGAAAAAGTGTAAATCCCAGTAACGCGATAAAGTAGGACTCCGGCGAGTCGCCAGTGGGAGTTGAGCCGTTTGTTAGCCTCACGCTGGCGTTGTAGAGGAAGTGGGATAGCGATAATCCCCAGATGTTCCCAGTCCTATAGGCAACGAGAATGAATATCGGCCCAAAAATTACGGGGTTTAAAAAAGTGTACATTGACCATTCACCAAACCCCCAAAACGGATAAATCAAATGTTCCAGCCCGAAAAGGATTGTTGAAACCAACATGGCAGCGATGAAGCCCCTAGATTTCTCCCAAACCCGGAAAATGATGCCCCGGAACAATAGTTCTTCATAAAATGGGACGAGCGCCAGAAGAACTAATGAAAAGAATGTTAGTTGGCTACTTGCCTCTTTGGAAATTGTTTCTCCATAGATGAGATCAGGCGCAAAACGGAGGACAACGACAAAGAGAAAGGAGTAAATGAACGAACGGACAAAAGCTTTCCTTTGAAGCCCGACTTCTTTGAAAGAAAAAAGTTTTCTGGCAATGATCAGGTTAATAACGAGGGCTGTCAAGAAAACCAGAACAGCAACCCACTCGTATTGTTCGGAAGAAAGGCCTTGTTTTCGCAAGATGAAGCCGTGAATTGAAGCGGGAACAGCAAAGGTGGAGAAAGAAAGGATGGTAATCCAAAGTGTCCGACTGGTGATAAGGCTAATGATTTTTTTCATTTGCGCCGGTGCGTGTTCAAGCCAATAATAAAAGCCAGTGGCAACGGGTTATTTTTGACGTTGGATCGACCGGTTACTATAGATTGTAAATATTTAATTTTCTCATCTTTTCCATAATCCCTCTCTACAATTTCAGCAATAACCCATCTCGGGTTTTCTATTTTAAAGGATTCATGAAACCTGTCTAACACTTTATTTAGTTTTCCCGTATTAAGGGAGAAATTATCTTTTTTAAAAGCGTTAACCAAGTCTTCTCTATCAGTAAACTTTTCCATCTTTTTAGCTACGGATTTCAGAAAGCTTTCTACTTCTTCTTGCGTCCAATCGGGATATATGTTTTTCACAAATTCTATCAATGTCGCATTTATGTCAAATTTCTTTTCTGCTTTTTCAGCTATACCTGCTTGTAATCCAACGAAAAATGCATAACGAGCCATGAGAGGGTAATGCAATTGTCTCCACGGGGAGGATAGACGATAATAATATCGAGACATTTCAAAAAGTGTAACAATTGCAAACAGTATCCCAAAAACTACTATCAGGAAACCGGAAGCAATCAATGCTAATATCAAAAATATTATTTGGAATATTGTAATGAATAAAAGTTCAGTCATTCCTTCAAACGGATCAACTTTCGCCTTATTATTATGAAGATTCTTCTTTATATTGTTCATCCCTGCCCAAGCACTCATCCAACCGACAATTCCTAATAATGCCATAATGCTTACTCCTGTCCAATAATGAATAAAGACAAAATAAATAAGGAATCCGATAAAAGACAAAAGTGAGAAGCGGGTGAATCCCAAGAGTAAAATCAAAATCGCCGGTAAATAAAAATGGGTTTTTATCAAAGTAACCAGTAGATATGTAATAACAAGAATATTCACATTTGAGAGTACCCTGCTGGTTGGGCCGATACCCTCACCACGACCTGCTTTTAAGTAAGCTAATTTATCCTCAAGTCTTTCAGAAAAACTATTCATACCTTTTAGCATAGCTTGACGACTTTTCTTTTTTCATATACTAGATACTTCCTGAATATAGCCCAAAGCTAAAAACTGGAATATATTTTATGGTCAGATACCGGTATAGATGTCAGATTAAGTCAATAAAGGTTTGGATATGTTAAGTGCCTACAAATTTTTTTGAGAATATTCAGAGTATAAGATAAACCCAAGTTGATTATAGACGGATTTTTAAATCAGCCGTTTCTCAATTTTTAGTAATTTTTCGTAGATATCTTTCAGCGTAATTTTTTGTCCGTTTTTTGGGGAATACTTTTTTTGATTTTCCGCTGTATAATTTTTGTAGTCTTCAAATTTAGGATATTTCCTTAATCTAGTAAATATCCCTTGTTTAAAATCAGCTGTCTCGCGAAAATCTTTATAAGAAAGCTTTTGGGCGAGTTTCCTTAAGGTTTCATAATTTTCAGATGTTAACTTATTGCCAAAATGATAGATCGTGTTCATTAATTATCACCTCCTTCTATAATTAAAATTAGTGCGTAAAATTAATTATAAATAATTATATATAATTAATAGGACATTGTCAAGTGGTAAATTGCAGATTAAGGAATGATGCTTTTATTTTGCAATAAATTTTCTTTACTGATGATTAAGATTACCTTTATTCTTTGAATAAATAAAGATCAGCAGCCAATATTCGGTGTAGCCACCCTCTGTAACTAACCTTTCATCCGGTGAACAAAATAATTAATCAAAGAGATATGTTTCGGGAAGGTTTTAGAAGAAAAATTCAGCTGTCTGCGTTTATTCTCTGCTATACTATACGTCACGAAAGAAAAAATATGCAGGCGATTAATAACAATAAACAACATGCCCGGAGTGAATTCTCGGCCGCCCTTAACCAGGTCTGCGCCGAACGCGGCATAAAACCGGAAGGCGGCTAATATTTTAGACGATAAAGGCAAAGACATTACCCCTGCCGGCTTCGGCAGAATTGCCGCTCAAGCCGCCAAACAAATCATTTTACAACGGAACCGGGAAGCCGAAAAAGACGCCATTATCTCCGATTTCCAAAATAAAATCGGAACAATTATCAATGGGATGGTGTTGCGGTTTGAAGGCAAAATCGCGGTTATCGATCTGGGCAGAGCCCAAACCTGGCTGCCTCCGGAAGAACAATCTCCGGAAGAATATTACCGGTTAAATCAAAGATTAACGGTCTATGTCAAGGAAATCCGCGATACTCCCCGCGGCCCGCGGATTATCGTCAGCCGGAATGATCCCAGATTGGTAAATGCTCTTTTCGCCCGGGAAGTTCCGGAAATCGCCAACGGAGCGGTCATAATTAAAAATGTGGCCCGGGATCCGGGAAAAAGAACCAAAATCGCCGTTGACAGCACCGAAGAAGGGGTCGATCCGGTCGGTTCGTGCGTCGGCCAAAAAGGAGTCAGAGTTCAAGCCGTCACCAATCAGTTAAACGGAGAGAAAATCGATATTATCCCTTTTAATAAAGATTTAAGGGAATTTATTAAAGCCGCCTTATCACCGGCTGATGGGTTAATCATTACTCTGGATGAAAAAAATAAACGGGCCAAAGTCATCGCCGCCGAAGATCAACAGGCGATCGCCATTGGCCGCGGAGGCCAAAATGTCAGATTGGCCAGCGCGCTAACCGGCTGGGAAATTGACATTGTCGGCGCCGATAAAATCCCTCTAACCGAAACCGCTGAAACCAAAACTGTCAAAACTACTAAAAAGGAAACAAAAACTAAAAAACCAGATATTAAGCCGGACAAATGATAGTCCAAAATTATGTTCAGACCACCTATAGTCGTTATTCTCGGCCACGTAGACCACGGTAAAACCACTCTGCTGGACGCCCTCCGACCCGGATCTTCAAGCATTACAAAAACGGAAATCGGCGGAATTACCCAGTCAATCGGAGCTTATCAAACCAAATTCGGCGATAAATTTTTAACCCTGATAGATACTCCGGGGCACGCGGCTTTTGCCAAAATGAGATCCGGCGGAGCTAAAATTGCCGATGTAGCCGTCTTGGTCGTTGCTGCCGACGATGGGGTTATGCCGCAAACGGTTGAAGCTTTGGATCATATAAAAAACGCGGCAATTCCCCTAGTAGTGGCCGTAAATAAAATTGACGCTCCCGGAGCAAATATAGATCGGATAAAAGCCCAGTTAGCCGAACACGAATGCTTAGTTGAAGGCTATGGCGGCAGTGTTCCGATGGTGTCAATCAGCGCCAAACAAAAAACCAACCTGAATGAACTGTTGGAGATGATAATTTTAGTTTATGAGTTGAACGGGAAAGAAGCCTTACCCGATGCCCCTCTTAAAGCTCCGATTATCGACAGCAAACTTGACCGCCGGATCGGACCGTTAGTTTCGGTTATCGTCCAGGAAGGAATTTTAAAAGTCGGCCAACAAATTTTTGCCGGATCAGCCAGCGGAAAAATCAGGGCCCTGAAAAACGACTTGGGCCAAAATATTCAAAACTGTTTTCCGGGACAACCGGCCCAGATTCAAGGATTTAAGCAAGTCCCGCCAATCGGAGCCATGGTGGTTGATCAACCTCTCCAGGCCAAAAACGATTATCAGCAACCGGGAGATACAATCGTAAAAAAAACCACGGAGGACCAAAAATCATTTATCCTGCGGGCCGATTCCCGCGGAACCCTAGAGGCTTTGACAGGAATTTTACCTCCAAAATCGGTCATAATTTCAAAAAACGTCGGGGATGTAACCGAATCGGATGTTTTATTGGCTGAATCCGGAAATTCCGTAATTTTAGGCTTTCGGGTAGAAATCCCGTTATCGGTAAAAGAATTGGCTAAACCTAAAAATATCAGAATCTTTTCAGGCCAGATAATTTACCAGTTGGCTGAAATAATTGAAACTTTGAAAGAACCTGTAGTTATGGTGGAAATGGAATTAGGCCAGGCAGTGGTCGTCAAAATTTTCCAAGTCGGTGAACTAAAAATCGCCGGATGCAAAGTTGAAAAAGGCCGAATTTCTACCGGAAACACGGTTAAAATAATTTCGAACGGCCAACGTCAGGATGGGATAATAAAAAGTATTAAAAAGGGTAATTCCGACGTTTTTCTTGCATCGGCCGGAGAAGAGTGCGGATTGCTGATTACTACGAAAGATAAACAAAAATTGAATTTATCTCCTCAAAATGTTATAATCGCCTTTGAAATTACAACCCCGGAACCACAAGTCGAAGAATTAACTTAAAGGATTTTTATGACCAACGATCTTATAGCCGAAATGGCTAACTCTCAAAACGTAGTTATTGTTTTGCCAAAGAACCCTGCCATTCCCGCAATTGCCTGTGGTTTGGCCCTATCTTTATCGTTAAAGAAGCAAAACCGACAGGTCGACACCGTTTGCCAATCTGAAATGACGGTTGAAGCCAATAATTTAGTAGGAGTTCAACACGTTTCGGCTAATTTACCCGGTCGCAATTTGGTAGTCAGTTTTAATTATGCCAAAGATTCAATCGATAAAGTCAGTTATAACGTCGAAAACGGCAAATTTAATCTGATAGTTATCCCCAAACCCGGTAATCCGCCTTTAAATTCGGCTGAAGTTGAATATTCGTATTCCGGGATTAACGATGAATTGGTTATCATTATCGGTTCTGCCCGAGCCGAAGAAGCCAATTTTCTCCCGGGCACGGCAGAAAACCGGAAAATATTTTGCCTTGTTCCTGGCCAAAACCGGTCACTGGCTGCTGAAACCGCCCAATTGATTGCTAATCTGGATATTATGCCTGATGAAGATATCGCCAATAATCTGATGTCAGGGTTAGTTTCCGAAACTAATCATTTCCAAACCGCAGCTGCCGCCGACTTCGAAACCGCCGCGGCTTTATTGAGGGCCGGAGCCAGACTCTCCCCACCGGAATCAACTGTTACAACCGGGCAGTTAAGTCTGGAAAACGAAAATTCGGAAAAACTTCCGGAAGCTATAAAAGTTAAAACCGATTGGCTAAAACAGCCTAAAATTTTTAGTAGCGGCGGAAGCAATTAAAAAATAGTGCTGTATAATAGTCTTCAACAATCAATAAATAAAAGTTTGTATGTTAAATAAAGATACCAAGCAAAAAATTATCAATAAATTTTCCCGGGGAAAAGGCGACACCGGTAGCCCGGAAGTCCAAACCGGCTTACTCCAGCAAAAAATAGCGGCAGTTGCCGCCCATTTAGCCAAACATGCTAAAGATAATCATACCCGTCGGGGACTGATTAAAATGGTGGCTAAACGCCGCCGGCTGTTAAATTATCTTAAGTCGAAGTCAGCCGGACGCTATTCCACTTTATTGAAAGAAGTTAAGCTGTGATTTTAAATACCACTATTACCCTGTCAGACAACCGTCAGATTATCCTAGAAACAGGCAGATACGGAGAACAGGCGACGGCCGCGGTTACGGCCAGATTAGGCGATACTTTAGTTTTTGCCGCGGTTACCGCCGGCCGGGAAAATCCGGAAATTGATTACCTGCCTTTAATGGTCGAGTATCAGGAAAAACTGTATGCCGGAGGAAAAATCAAAGGCAGCCGCTGGGTTAAACGCGAAGGCAGATCCTCGGATGACGCCATTCTGACCAGCCGTTTGATTGATAGATCCATCAGACCGCTTTTCCCTAAATCATTCCGCCGGGAAATTCAAATTATTATCACTACTCTGTCAGTCGACGGCGAGAATGATCCCGATATGACTGCGATTATCGCTGTTACCGCCGCTTTATCCATTTCCGGACTACCGTTTGCCGGTCCGGTGGGATCGGTCAGGGTCGGTTATGTTTCTCAAAACGGCAACGGAACTTTTGTAGCCAATCCTACCCATCAGGACCGCCAATATTCCGATTTGGATTTGATCGTTTCCGGAACCAAGGATGGAATTCATATGGTTGAAGCCGGAGCCAATCAGGTGTCCGAAACCACTGTCCTTTCCGGAATGAAATTCGCCCAAAATGAGATAAACCTGATCATAGCCGGAATTTCCGAATTAAAACAAAAAGTCGGAACCAAGGATATGAAGTTTGTTTCAGCTGATGAGACTGAAATGATTAAAATTTCTAAAGTTCTCAAAAAGAAATATGCCAAGGAGTTCTCGGAAGCGATTAAGGGTATGGCCACCAAGGAATCAGACAGCGACACCAATGAATTGGTAACGGCCATATCTGAAAAAGAAGGCATTACCGACCCTAAATTAACAACTGCGGCCATGAATAAAGCCATCGCCCAATTGATTCGGGAACAAATTGTGGATAAGGGTATCAGGCCTGACGGCCGGAAATTAGATGAAATCCGGACTATATCCATCCGAGTTTCAGAACTCCCAAGAACCCACGGATCGGCTATGTTCCAGCGTGGCAGTACTCAAGCCCTATCAATCGTCACCCTAGCTTCTCCGGCTAACGGCCAATTGCTAGAATCACCGGAGTCTGAAATAACTAAATACTATATCCATCATTACAATATGCCGCCTTTTTCCGTTGGCGAAACTGGGCGTTTGGGTTGGCCCAGCCGCCGGGAAATCGGCCACGGAGCCCTAGCAGAACGGGCTTTAGTTCCGGTAATTCCTCCGAAAAACCAATTCCCCTACACCATCAGGGTAGTTTCTGAGATTATGTCAGGCAATGGTTCAACTTCAATGGCCAGCGTTTGCGGCTCAACTTTAGCCCTGATGGATGCCGGAGTTCCGATATCAGCCCCAGTAGCCGGAATTGCCATGGGTTTAATTATCGAAAACGATAAAACCGCGATTCTTTCGGATATTATCGGTCTGGAAGATTTCAAGGG
>Ga0075941_123_pt1 | contig 7470 bp, 9 predicted proteins | sample RifGroA2_FD_67950 | JGI IMG/M metagenome (GOLD analysis project Ga0075941, IMG submission 67950) | Parcubacteria bacterium GW2011_GWA2_42_28
ATTTCCGATCATCTGGATAGCTCATTTTCCACGAGTTGCATTTGCGAAGCAGAAGTGGCTGAAGGCGTTTATCGGGAAGAAAAAGAAAATATACCCATCGGGCAAAAGCAGATGAAAAAGCTTTTTGCCTCTTTTCATCAGGTTTTGACATTCAACTCCGGCCAAGCTGATATAGCAGGAAGAATTCGGGCAGAATTAGGTAAAACCGGAAAAATGATAGATGATCTGGATATTCTGATCGCGGCTGCGGCGATTCATTTACAGGCAACTGTAATTACAAAAAACCCAAAACATTTTAACAGAATAAAAAATCTTAAAGTTATTTCAATCTGAAAATCTCGCTAATCCTTAGCCCTAGCCGGCTTTGGTTTGCTTTCCCCTCTTTCCTCTCCCCGTTCTACCCCGTAAAATCTGATTCTGTCGCCGCGGAAGAAGAGGTTTATTCTACGCAAGGGACCGTTGCGGTGTTTTTGGATATCCAAAACTAAATTTTCCTGATTTTCGTCATCTTCACGGTATAAAAACATGACTACATCGGCATCCTGCTCGATGGCTCCGCTTTCCCGCAAATCAGCCAGTTGCGGCCTTTTCCTTTCCCGGTGTTCCACCGCCCGGGACAATTGCGACAGAGCCAATACCGGCACTTTCAGCTCCCGGGCTAAATTTTTTAAGCCTTGGCTGATTTCCGAAACTTCCTGAACCCGGTTTTCCAAATTCCGCGACCGGGCCAATTGCAGATAATCAACTATCAGCAATTCCACCTGGTGTTCTGATTTAAGCCTCCGAGCTTTAGTCCGCATTTCCATGATGGATAAAGCCGGAGTATCATCTATATAGAAAGGAGCATCGGCCAAAACCCCGAAAGCCTCCGACAAACGGTTAAAGTCTTCGTCCTTGAATTTTCCGATCTTAAATTTCCAGGCGTCAATATCTGCTTGAGCCACCAGCATCCTGTCCACCATTTCTTCCTGGCTCATTTCCAAAGCGAAATAGCCGACCGGAACTTTATTGGTGACGGCGGCAAATTGGGCAATATTCAAAGCCAAAGTAGTTTTCCCGATTCCCGGCCGGGCGGCCAAAACCACTAAATTGCTTTTTTGGAGTCCGGCCAAAGCCGCGTCTAATTCTTTGTAACCTGTAGCTACGCCCCGCAATCCTGATCCGGCTCTTTGAATTTCATCCAAGCGGTCAAAACTTTCAGCCAACGCGTCTTTAACCGAAATAAATCCCTGGCGCATTTGCTGTTGGGATAATGAAAATATTTTCTGCTCCGCGTCATCTAAAATCTCAACTACTTCCCGGCCCTCATCCAAAGCGGAAGTCGACATTTCCCCGGAAAGCCGGACCAATTCCCGCTTGGTAAAACAATCCCTGACCAATTTGGCGTAGCTAACGATATTGGCGGCCGTCGGGACTCCGCCCACCAATTTAGCCAAATAGTCAGAACCGCCGATTTCCTTTAATTGCTTAAATTTTTTGAGTTTATCGGAAACTGTCACCAAATCTATCGGGCTCCGGTCTTCATACAAAGATAATTCTGCCGCAAAAATAGATTGATGTGAAGGATCATAAAAATGTTCTGGCCGCAAAAATTCAGCGACTTTGACGATGGCTTCGCTATCCAGCAAAATCGCCCCGATAACTGATTTTTCTGCTTCTTCCGAATGAGGCGGAACTTTAGGGTTAAGCATTTAAAACTACCACTTCCATTTCTTCGGGCAAGCTTCCGGCCGTCTGTAGTGCATCGGGACTACAATCGACGGTTCTATCGCTTCCGCAATTTCCACAGCCTGTTTAGATCCGATGGTATATTCCCCTCCGACCGGGATGATTAAAACGTCAATTGCCCCTAAAGAATTAATATCTGAATCCGACAGAAGGTGTCCCAAGTCTCCCAAATGAGCTATAGCTATTCCTTCAATTCTAATCACCGTAATGTTATTTTTCCCCCTCAACTTGCCATTTTCGGCATCATGGAAAGACGGATGAACCGAAACGGCAATATCCAGCAATTCATATTCGCCGGGAGAGTCAATAACATAAGGCTTGTCTTTTCTGGAAGTTCCTGAAATCTGATCGATGGCAAAATGGTCAAAATGATGATGGGAAATTGTGACTATATCCGCTGAAACTTTAGGAAACGGGAAACCTATTTTAGGAGAAAACGGATCACAAACGACTATACCGTTTTTCCCTCTTATTTTAAAACTTGAATGCCCTAAAAAAGTAATATCCATAGTAGATAGAATATACCATATGGTACACTACCAAATGCTCTTCTAGCAAAGCTGTATATGAAAAAAGAATTTGTGGTCGCAATTTTTTTAGGATTAGTCGTCGGGTTATTAATAGTAGTCGGAATTGTCATAGCCAGGCAGGCTTTTGAAAAGCATCAAGCCGGATCAGACGACACGAACAAATCATCGCCAATTTCAACTTCTTTGTCTTCCGGTACCCCTACCGCCACGCCGACTCCGCTAAAACATTCTATAACAATTGATCAGCCTGATAATAATTCTGTGGCTTCATCAAGCGAATTAATGATTTCCGGCAAGACCACTCCCCAATCAACCATTGCCATTGTCAGTGAAAAAAATGAGTATTTTACTTCTGCCGACGAAGCCGGACTTTTTTCTCAAAAAATTGAACTTATTACCGGAGTTAACGAAATCAAAATGGTTTCATTGGCACCAAATGAAGAACAGGCAGAAATTACTTTAACCGTGGTATATACCACCGCTGAATTTTAATATGAAAAAAACATTTGTCTATTTGTCTATTTGTCTATTTGTTTATTTGTTTATTGTTCCAACCGTCTTCGACCAATCCCCAACTCTGTCAGTTTCCCCCACCCCCGCGGCTTCCCCCACTCCGGCAAAAGAAATTATCGAATCTGCCCAGGAAAGATTGAAAAAGGCGGTTCAGGAAAAAGCCGATGAGGCCAGAAAAGTTTTGGACGCCAAAAACAGAATTGCCATAATTGGGAAAATTAAAGATATCACCAGTTCAGCCATCACCGTTCAGTTAAAAGACGGTTCAACCGGAATGGCGGCTATAACCGACCAAGCCGTGATAATACGGAATGGGAAACCAGCCAAATATAATGAATTGTCCATTGGAGATTTTGTAATCTCGATGGGATACGCCAATGGCAAAGATAATTTTGGAATTAGGAGGCCCGGAAGCAATTGAACTTACGGCTGTTAGAACAGTGATTGATCTGACTAAACTAAATTTAGAAGATAAAGCTATTGTCATCACCGTTCCGGGAAAAACCGGTCAACCACAGGTTGCCAAAGCTGTTAAACTAGTTAAATGATTCGGCTTCTGATTCCAAACGACGCCGCTAATTATCGCCAATTAAGACTGACCGCCCTTTCTTCTGATCCCAAATCTTTCTTGAGCTCTGTTGAATCGGAAGAAAAAATTCCCTTAGAAAATTTTGCTAATAAATTATTCAGAAATGCCACTCCGCCCATCTATGGATATTACGGATATCTGAATGAAAAACAAGAATTAATTGGATGTATCCATTTAGCAGACGAATGGATTTTTAAAAGACGTCATATCGTCACTTTCAACGAACTTTATGTTTCGCCTGATTTCCGCCGCCGCGGCATCGCTGCTGAACTCATTAACCATTGTTTCAACTTATTAAAAACTATTCCCGCCAAAGAGCAGGTTGAACTTCATGTCAATTCCGAAAACCATCAGGCTATAAAACTTTATCAGAAGTTGGGTTTCGTCCAAGTAGCCACCCTTCCCAAAGCCGTTAAAGAAACAGATGGATATCAGGACGAACACTTATTCATTTATAATATATAGCGAATATGGCATATCCTAACGTTAAACATAAATCATTATTTGAGGCAATCTTAAAGCTCAAATCCCCTGCCGAAGCCTCGGCATTCTTTCGCGATCTATTGACAATCAACGAGCTCGATGCCGCTTCAGAACGCTGGCAAATGGCTCAACTTTTGTGGACCACTGACCTTTCCTACAAGCAGATTGCCAAAAAAACCGGTGGATCCACTACCACTATCACTCGCGTCGCCCACTGGCTACACAGCGGCATGGGTGGATACAAAACTCTTCTTATACGCCTTTTTGGGATTTCAAAGAGATCGGGTTGAATCAAATTTCTTCTATTTAATATCACAATGTAGATTTGAACTGCTATAGCATAGTCAATCTACATGATTTTTGAAGCCAAGTTAGTTATTGACAAGATTTTCAAAAGTGATATATTAACGTATTAACATGATGAAACGAAGATATTGAACGTCTATCAAGGTCTAAGCGCAGGAGAACTATTTTACCGCTCATTGAATCGGCGGTTAACCGGATTTGGAATCGATATCCTGATCGCCCCCCTATTCAAGTCAAGGAATTAGAACGGATAACCGATATTTCCCCCAACGCTATTATTGACTGCCTGACCAAGAATAATGCAGCAATCGCCGTTCCCTCAATCCCTGAAGGACAAAAAATTCGTGATTGGAAAAAATCCATAAAAACTCCCCAACCGTCAAAGAAGGCCGATAAAGTATGGTCTAAAGTGCAAAACGAGGGTCAACGATATCAACGCCGTCCGCCTTTTCCCCTTCCCGGAGATCAACCGAAAACCACCAGAAGAAAAATTGAACCAAGAATAGTGCTGGAACAACTTCGTAATGTCAAAATTGTTTCACGCTCAGATAATTTTAATTCCGGGCCACAACCTTCATGGCCGATTAATAAGGAATGCCGAACAATCCTACCTGCGGCGCTTTTCCCCATATTATCCCAATCACCTGCCGGCGACCGGAAAACTGTTGAAGACCGGATGAGCAGTTCAAACTACTGGGACGAAACTTCGCGGCAACAAATATCTCCTGATCTTGTTGGAATAAATCCGGATCTATTTCAACAGACGCAAAAACTTTGCGACCTAGAATCTATTTTCTTGTCAAATCTGGCAATGGCCTATCGGGAAGAGATAAATAGCCAGCGTTCTTCTGACTTGATTGACATTATCGAAGGAAATCTTGCCGGATCTTCCGGGATGGGCGCTCTGAGATCATGGAGTTTAGCGGCCGAAGATCCCAATTTATTTAGGCTGGATCTCGGAATTGAAAATGGAAATCCTTTCGTCTGCGAAGCGAATTTGATAAGCTGCGGTACTCCTCCGGCAATGCTTTACCGGGAAGCCCAAGGTCCAGTCATTAGTCAAAGCGAATACATCCCGGCTGCAAATGGCTCGCTTGAATATTTTTTTGACGCTTTAACGGAAAAACCTGACCCTGAAATAACTATTCTAGGAACAACGCCCACCACGGCAAGCCAACTTCTTTATGAAAAAAGTCATACAGATATGGCGAACATACTAGTCGATTTTGGAATTACCGCTTACTGCTGTCGTTTATTGGATCTTGCGATCGACGGAGATAATTTACGAAAGAAGGATGGTGACTCTGTCAAAAATGTTTACTGGTTCGGCGATCCGATTTCGGCCAATGGAAATTCTGAATTAAATTCTGATCAGGGCAAATTGTTATTAAAAAAATATAAACAGGGAGATACACGGTTTCTTGCCACCCCACTGTTTGCCTTTGCTGACAATAAAGCTGTTGATGCTTTGGTATGGGATAACCGGTTTAAGGATTTAGTGCCGGAAGGGTTAAAAGACTTCGTTCCTCAAACAGAAATTGTTTCCCCGGAAAGTAAAATGTGCCAAAAGGCATTTGGACTGGATGAAGCATGGAAGCAATTTATCTTAAAGCCCACAATATCCATCGGGGGAGCCGCCGGTGTGATAATTGGGGCAGAAAAACCGAGAGAGACGTTTTTATCATCTCTAAAGACCAGACTTTTAACTCCCGGATCTGCTATCATTCAGGAGCTCAAACGATCGCCGAAGATACATCTCCGGACTTTTGAAAACGGAACATGGAAATCAAGGGGGTATTATCCCCGCCTTGAGCCGACTGCTGTGGTAAAAAATAAAAAATCGGAAATTATTGACCTCTTCTTCACCGACCGGCCGGAAACAAGAAAAGTGGGCGGAGCAAGCAATTGCGTTATGAGTACAGTCGTGATTAAAGAAAGAGATAATCTATGACCAAGCAGCTAAATTCTCTGGAAATTTTAAAGCGCCTGATCGCTATCCCCTCTTTTGTTGGCGATAATAATAACGAAAGAAAATTAGCCGAATGGATATATATTGCTATTAAAAATTCCGGCCTGGCGGTTAAAAAACAATATATCGACAAGCAACGGTTTAATATTCTCGCCGGGAATCTGACGAATCCTAAAATTTTAGTTGCTGGCCACATGGATACGGTAATACCTCCCGAAGGATGGAAAACAAATCCATTCGTTCCTGTTCAAGAATCCGGACTTGTTTACGGATCAGGCGCAAGCGATATGAAAGCCGGACTTTCTGTCATGATATCCACCCTGGTCAACAGCAAACCGGATAACGCTCTTTTTCTTTTTTATTGCGATGAGGAATATGATTTCTTAGGAATGAAATATTTTATCGGAGAATTTAAAAATAAGTTTAACCCTTCTCTGATACTTTCAATGGATGGGGAAAACTTGCAGGTTGGAAACGCCTGCCGCGGACTAATAGAAATTACACTCATTGTCCGGGGAAAATCCGGACACTCAGGAAATCCCGATTCTGGAATTAATGCCATAGCAAAATCCATTACGGCTTTTGCTCAATTGGAATCGTGGCTCAAGTCATATAAAACTCCGGAGTTGGGCCAATCAACAATGAATATCGCCTACGTCAACGGCGGATCTTTGGTCAGCCGGAAAAACAAGTTTCCGCTCCTTTCAAGAGAAGGAAATGTGATTCCTGACTATTGCGAAATCGTGCTGGAGATCAGACCTTCAAACCAGAAACTTGATCTAGAAATAATCTTACGCCAGGTTAAAAAAATGTTGAATCAACAACAGCTAAAATTGGAGAAAGCCACAATTCGTCATGGCCTAAAAAGTTGGATTACGCCCAAAAACAAACTTAATAGAATCTTAAAATTATTGCCAAACAAATCATTGGCGGATCCGATGAAAGCCGGGTATCTAGACATTCAATTATTGTGCGAGCAATTCATAAAAGCCACCGCTCTATCGTTTGGCCCGTCTGAACCCGGCGCTGCCCACACGGCAAACGAATTCGTCAAAATCACTAACATTAGAAAGTCTGAAAATTTTTTGATTAGAATTCTTAACGACAAAATTCTTTTTACCTGATAGAATGGATCAGTCATGAAAACAATAAAAATCCAGTATTTATATTTTGACGACAAAGTTCGCGACCGGTGTAAAGAAAATGTTTCCTGCCGGTCGTATGGAGAAGGCGATCAACTGACAAAAGAACAAATCCTGACCGCTCTGGAAAATTATGTAAGGAATTAAACTCCATTGTCTGTTATATTTGACATAATATGAACAAAACAAAAAATATCACTTGGAGAGAAT
>Ga0075941_124_pt1 | contig 7361 bp, 6 predicted proteins | sample RifGroA2_FD_67950 | JGI IMG/M metagenome (GOLD analysis project Ga0075941, IMG submission 67950) | Parcubacteria bacterium GW2011_GWA2_42_28
ATTTGGTAAAACTAAACCCATGAATTTCGGGATTGGCGGAGCAATATTTGCAAATGATGACTCATTCAAAAAATATTTAGATTTTAATGACAAAACTTCTCGACATAATCCCGAGGCAATTTTGCCCTATGTGTTGCCGAAAACGATGGTTATTAATGTTTTGCAGCTGATAACTAAAGGCAACGATAACGTTCGGGCTTCACGCCGTATCGCCGATATTTTTATGGAGGAGTTACGTTTTCCCGAAGTTAAAGTTTGGAACTTGGCTAAAGGTGATAAGGCCAACTGGCACCGCTTCCCAATTTTCGTTAAATCTCAAGCAATTTATTGCCGGTTGCTTGATGCTGCCGACAAACATCATATTGGGTATGAATTGCCCCACAAAATAAAACTGAGTGTGATTCCTCTGGCCCTAAGATATAATTGTCTGGCCGTAAATAACCAGATTGAGGTTGACTATCAAATTAATCTATATACCAATAAAAATACTCTTAAAAATATTAAATTATGGGCAAAAGAACTAAAAAAATTGAAAAGATAAACCCAAATGAATTTGGGGGATTACTTTATGATCACCAGGAACTGGATGCGGTATTGCATGTGCTTTTTGATGCAAAGATTTTTCGCTATGCCGGCAGAAAATTGTCGAAGGTCGACCGGTTCGAAAATGAGATCAAAAAATATTTAAGAGTGAAATATGCCCTGGGGTTAAATAGCGGCACCAGCGCTCTAAAAACAGCCCTTTACGCTATTGGAGTTAAACCTCATGACCGGGTATTAATCAGTGCCTATACATTTATTGCTACCGCCGCCTCGGTAGTAAATCTGGGAGCGATTCCCATACCGATTGATTTCGATATGAATAATTGCATGAATTTATCTATTCTGGAACAGGAAACAAACAAGGGCTGCACGGCAATTATTCCGGTTCATCTTCAGGGGCGGGCATTTAATATTGAACCAATACTTAAGGTTGCTCGCCAGCATAATATTCCGGTAATTGAGGATGCCTGCCAGGCGTTTGCATCTAAATACCACGACACGCCCGCTGGTGTTTTTGGTGACATTGGGGTCTATAGCTTTCAGCAGTATAAACAGATTTCATCCGGGGAAGGTGGATTGATTGTGACTAATAATGAAAATTATTACCGCAGGGCAAAAATCTATTCTGATCATGGTATGGTCAGAGAACTGATGTCCTGGGATTCAACTGAAGCCATGATCGGCGATAACCTGCGAATCAATAATCTTCAGGCCGCCATTTTGCGAGTCCAGCTAAAAAAAGTCTCCCGACTATTAGTCCGGCAGAAGAAGAATAGAAGCTATATTCTTAGCCACATTGACAGCAGTAACATAAAGTCGATAGTGAATAGCGGGGATATCGAAGGGGAAACCGGGATGAACATTATGTTTTTGACTTCTTCTGCCAAAATTGCAACCGGGTTAATAGCTCACGCCAAGCAAAGAAAAATAGAGTTTAGACGTTTGTGGGACAGACCATATTATAAATATGATGTCTTTAGGGTAAATAAATTAACCCCGGAATATTTAGGATCTGCAAATTGTGAAAGAGCCGAAGACATTTCTCAAAGATTAATTTCGCTTTCAATTTCGCCTACCTTGTCTGAAGATAACTTAAAAAATATTGTTCTGGAGATAAAAGCTCTACTGGGATTGAAATACATTATTTAGTTTAATTTATGAATATAAGCATACGCGAAATCAGTCAGAGCGAATATCAATCCCTAACTACAAACTGGGAGAAAAAGCTTCCCTTATGGCTGTCACCCAAATTAATAACATGTTACCAGGACAAAAAGTGTTTAGTTGCTTACAGGGGCAATTACCCAGTGGGAGTTTGGGTTGTGCCGATGGAACGGAAAATTGCCCGACGCCGATTTCGACACTTTCCCTATGCGTCACCGTTTTTACTGGAACAGGATAATTTAAAACGCAGAGAAGTAGTGTATGGGTTATTGAAACACCTGATAGAAAATTGCGCCGAGATTAACTTGCCGTTCGATCCTGATTTTACGGATTTGGCTCCAGTCCAAGGTCTGGGCGCATTTGTGGAATGGAGACACACCCATCTTTTAAAAAACCCGCTTGAATATCAAAAGATGCCAAGTCGGCTAAGAAACCATATTAAAAATGCTCAAAAACTTGTTCGGATTGTGTCCGGCTTTGATCAAGATCAATTCAATTTTGAGGCGGCGATCAAGGGCGTCGAAGAAGAACGGCAAGCCAGAAAAGAAAACGCGGTTAATCTGCTTAATAACCATCAGGCAATTATTTTTTCGGCATTAAAAAATAAGAATTTATGTGGCGGGATATTCATTTCTTTTGACTCAGATAATGCCTACTTGATGCATTCCTGGCAAACAAAGAGCACACCTCGAGGAACCATGAGCGCATTGATATATGAGGGAGTGAATTGGATACTGACGGAAAAATTGCTGCGCCAATTTGATTTCGAAGGATCACTTTTTCAGCAAATTGATTATTATTATTCCGGCTTTAATGCTGAAATTAGGCCCTACGGGCATGTTTTCTGGAATAAAGAAAAAGACAGATTATTTGCTATGGTCGAAAAGTCAATTAATATTCCCGGGAGGCTGTTTTAGTCTTGAAACAAACGATGAATATATCCGCTAAAATAAAAAAGGATCTACAAGGATATACCCTTGTAGACCAAAGAACGAGCAGGCTCGGTGGCCGAAATTTTCAGTTTAAAAATAGCACGAGCTCAATGATTTACTTAAAGTCGGGGCGTGGAATTGCTGCCGAATCTTTAGTTCGGGAAAATACCGCCTTACAATGGCTTGAACATAAACACATCACTGTGCCTAAAGTTTTAAATTATTTTAAAGATGAAAGCAGCGGGCAAGTCTATCTGCTGTTATCGGTAATTGACGGGCTGCCAGCGCAACGGGTCACTGATTTAAGTAAACAGGAAATTCTTTACCTAGTAGCTAAAGCTATGCAACAGTTTCATTCCATAAATTTTCAGGGAAGTAAAAATTTGAGAACTCTTGTTCAAGATTTAACCCATATTCAAGCTATTATTAATCTCAACTTAATAAAAAGAAGTAAGTTTCAGACCGCAAACAATGGTAAAACTCCGGAAGAAGTTTATGTATATTTACTGCAGGTGAAAGACAAATTTTCGAAAGATGTAATTGTGCATGGCGACTATTGTTTACCTGCCCGGAATTTTGGAAAAGAGTGGACTGATGTTTTCTACAAATACTATGATCAAAAAATCTGTGTAGATTCACAAAAAATCAAATACTTTCAACTGATAGACCAGTTTGGCTATCACCTTGATGTTGAGAAATATCGTCAGGCGATTCGGGTATCAAATGTTTGGACTGCCCCGCGCCAATTGCTGTCATCAAACCAGACCTCTTCAAAATGATTATTGGTATATGCGGCGATAACTTTATTCCAGAACGCCTGAGCCTTAGAGTTGCTACTCATTTGTCTTGTTTCCCATTTTCCCGGAAACATATCAAATAGTTTGTAAGCCGCTTCTTTGCCAACTCCTTGATTTCTAAATTCTTTCTGGATATAAAACTCGGCAAGATTATAACCTTCTTTTTGGATTATCCAGGATTGGCTTCCCCAGTTAATTCTTGCTCATAGACTTTGAGCATCTTTCTTAGAAGTCCTTTTTTTTCAAGTGTAATTAGTCGCAAATTGACTTTCATGTGTTATTAGATTAACAGTCTTGAACAACGCTTACCAATACATTTTGATTTTTGGCAAACTTTAGGTTCTTAAAAGACCACTCAGAAACGATACCACATTCAGTCCCAAACTGGCGGTATTATAACCGCCTTCCTGGATTACCAGTACCGACAAATCAAGTCTTTTAATGCCTTCACCCAGTTGTTTATAGTAGGTAGTGGTTAACTTAAAAGTGCCAGTTGGATCTTTTTCGTGTGTATCAAATCCTGCCGAAACAAGCAAATAAGCGGATTGAAAATTTTTGATTAAAGTCAGTGCTTTTCCGACTATTTCGTCATAGTGATGATTATCGGTTTGCGGGGGTAAAGGGAAATTTCGATTTGTACCATATCCCGCCCCGTTTCCGACTTCATCAGCATAGCCGGTAAAATGAGGATAAGTGTGTTTAGGATCACCATGGATATTGACTACGAACACATTCGGGTTTTCATAAAATATATCCTGAGTGCCGTTGCCGTGATGAAAATCGATATCTAAGATAGCGATTTTGTCTGATCCCCGAGCAAACAGATATTCTGCGGCTATGGCCGCGTTGTTGAGATAACACATTCCTCCGGCCATTGCCCGTAGGGCATGGTGTCCAGACGGCCGGTTTAGGCAATAAACTAAAGGTTCTCCGGCTCTTAGTAATATTGCCCCGTCGATAGCTACCCCTGCTGAATGAAACGCCACTTCATAAGTTGATGTCATAATCGGGGTATACATATCAAATGTATATAACCCTCGCCTGGATATGGAATTGTTGGCTTGGGCGTAAGCAGCATAGGGATGAATCGAAGGATAAATAGCAAAGTCAGGTATACCTTTGCGGTTGGCCACTTCGGCTGCGTAAATTGTAGTGGCTTCTAAATAATTCAAATAATCCTGATCGTGCACTCGAGTTACAGTCGGGTAAATTTCATCGACTTTAGAAATTTGAATATCTGCAAATTTGGCCTGCTGCAGAGCCTGGATAATCGTTCCTACCCGTTCAGGGTTATCCTGATGCGGTTTCTTTTCGCCATTAAATATTTCGTATTCTGGTCGGTGTAGATACGTGGAGGGATGATAGATTGCTGGGATCTCTTTCATGGCTAGCCTTTAAGTCATTAATCGAACTATTTTATCAAAAAAACCCCTATAGTGCCACTTTAAGTCCCAAATCAAAAGTGAGTTTGAAATATTGCCGGGGACTAATCGAAAAAACCAGAATCTTTTTTTAAAAACAGCGCGAGTCGCTACCATTGGAGTTGTGTTGAATATCCATAAAATGGACGATTCGCGCTTTGCCAATGTCACTCAATTGTGAGAGTTATTAAAAGGGTTTTAAAATATAGAAAATGATTGATTGAAAAGAGAAAAGCATAATGGGCGACCGGAAGATCTGCGAGTTTAAAAGGTGCGAACAATGGTCGTGGGGGAGTATCTTCCGAACCGATAGGTAAAGATGTGGTCATACCAAGCACATTAACTCAAGCAATGCGGAATTCTTTGGTGCAAACTGGATTAAAAGGCTGGGGAGATAGAGATCCTTCAAGCGGAGATTTCGATGAACCCGGTAGTACAATTTAGGTAAATAATGCCGGGTATTTCTGGCCAATGGAAATTTCGCCGCCGGCACCACCGGCGCCCAGACCGACAAGCAATTGGTGATTTACGGATCGGTGGCCGGGGACGCCGAATTAAACGGCACCGGCAAAGTCAGCAGCCAACGGGATCTGGGAGTCGGCAACTCTATCCCCGGAGTGGCTTTCATCTGGAATCCAAATTTAATCCTTAACGCCCCCCAACAATTCACCGACGCGGTGATGGACTGGAAGGAAGTCGCGCCGTGAGATTTATCCTTGTTTTCTTCCCATGAATTTGCTAAAGTTACCTCTAGAATGAATAAAGCATCTGTTAGAGTTCTGCAATATAACCTGCCAGTAAAACTTGTCGCCTTGGATGAAGGCGGGTATCTGGCGACGTGCCAGAGTCTTCAGGGATGCTTGGCAGAAGGTGATACCGCCAGCGAGGCCGTATCTAATATCATTGATGTTGACCGCTTCAATTGGCCGTATGAGCAGACTGCCGCAAATTACAGACAGAAAATTCATTCAAATTATTCGCCGGAAAGGCTTTATATTTCAGCGCCAAGCCAGAGGCAGCCATGAAATCTGGTTTAATCAGGGCTTGAAGTTATTCGTGACTATTCCGCGTCATGCCGGAAAAACCATTAAGAAGGGGACGCTGTTGAGCATGATGAAAGACGCTGGGTTGAAAAGGGAAGATCTGAGTTGACGCTCATTAATCCTGAATGGATTGATTTATCAGAGCTTAATAGGATTAAATTTTACAATTCCGTCGATATTAAAGAACTTATTCGTAAGGCTAAAGAAGTCCTGAAAGCAAAAGTAAAATAAAAAAGGGGAAATGTGGCTTTCATCTGGAATCCCAACCTTATCCTCAACGCCCCCCCGGAATTCACTGACGCGGTGATGTCTGCCCCGTCGGAGCGACACCACGACGTCCCGATTTGATCGGGGGGAAAATGGAGAGCGGATAATGGGGGATTGGAGAGAAGTCGCGCAGTAATCATATTAGCGCCTGATAGCAGGCGATAATTCGGGGAATTATTTTCGGCCAGGCGTATTTGAGGGCGGCCCGGCGGGCGGGCCTACTTTGGAAGCCACCACAGGCGTGCCGCAGGCCATCGATTCCAGGGCTACAAGTCCGAATGATTCATAACTTGAAGGCACGATTACCAGTTCAGCCGCGGAGTAATAAAAAGGCAGGATGATTTGATCGCGTTGTCCCAAAAAGCTGACGCGGCCCCCAATTTTTAAATTTTCCGGCAATAATTTTAAACGGCCTAAATTTTCATCTCCGGATTCGCCGCCGATAATCACCAGTTCAATCGTTTTGTCAGCAATTTGTTTAAAGGCGGAAAGCAATACCTCGACGCGTTTGACCGGATCCAGCCGGCCGACAAATAAAATCATCCGTTGTTTTGGTTTTGGAGAAATCCCGATTTTGTCTTTGGCTATTCTGGCGGTAACAGGGCGGAAACGGTTGACGTCAACTCCGGGCGGGATGACGGTGATTTTTTTGAGGGAAGCTCCGTATAAATTCTGCAGATGACCAACTTCATCGGCAGTAAACGCCAAGATCAGGTTACCCATCCTCACAAGTTGTTTTTCGGCGGCAATTCTGGTTGGGGGTTCGGTCAGGCCGGGCAGAAACCGCTGTTTGACTAATCCCAAAGTGTGAAATGTTTGAATCAGCGGAATTTTCCAGGCAATTTTTAATTTTAATCCCACTAACCCCGATAGCCAATAATGGGCGTGGATTAAATCATAACGGGTTTGATGCCGGCGTTTAAAGTCCATAACATTGGCGGTAAATTCGGAAAGATTAGAAAAAATTGCCATCGGGGTCAAGGTTTTGGAAGGACCTGATGGAATATGAATAACATTGACGTTCTGGCCTAGGCGTCTGACTTCCGGAGAATTTAGCGATTCGCAGCGGGTGAAAATATCTACTTTTATCCCTTTATGGCCTAATTCTCTGGCTAAATCCCGGACATAAACGTTCATTCCGCCGGTTTTCTTCCCGCCCAGAGCCGCGACCGGACAAGTATGAACAGAGAGGAT
>Ga0075941_119_pt3 | contig 7259 bp, 8 predicted proteins | sample RifGroA2_FD_67950 | JGI IMG/M metagenome (GOLD analysis project Ga0075941, IMG submission 67950) | Parcubacteria bacterium GW2011_GWA2_42_28
CTATTTATTTTAGGTAAAATGGTAGCGGTCCAGCCCACTCCAAACCCTAAAATATCCAAATTTGCCCCCAAAATCTCGGTTGTTCAAATTGATCCGGAAAAAATCGGCGGCATAATCGGGCCGGGAGGCAAGATTATCCGGCGGATTATCGCTGAAACCGGGGCCCAGGTTGATGTTGAGGACGACGGCATGGTAACAATTTCCGGAACCGACGAAGCCGGAGTCCAAAAAGCCATCGATTGGGTTAAGGGCCTGACCGAAGAAGCCGAAATCGGCAAAGAATACGACGGTGAAATAGTCAGAATAGTCCCGTTCGGAGTATTTGTAAATATTCTGCCCGGAAAAGACGGACTAGTTCATATTAGCAAGTTAGCCACAGGTTATCTAAATCATCCTGAAGACGTGGTCAAAGAAGGCGATAAATTAAAAGTAAAAGTGGCCGAAGTTGACGATCAGGGTCGGATAAATTTAGTTCCGGTTACTCCATTGGTAGCTCCGGCCGGATCGTCCCAACCAACCGGATATTCCGGCGGTGAAGACAGACGTCCTGATTCCGGATTCAGACGGAGAGAATCTTTCAGCGACGACCGCAGAGGCCCTAGGAAAACCTATCGCGACCGCGGCCGATAATATGCCAAGCCTGCTCGAAGAAATCGCTATCCTCAAAAATCAAATTTCCGCGGCTCATCTGCCGAAATCTATTCAGGAAAAAGCCGAAGGACAAATTGAACGTTTAACCCGGCTTTCCGGCCGGGATTATACTTTGGAAGCCGATATGACTATCCGCTGGATAGATTGGGTTACATCTCTTCCGTGGGAAAACAGAGCTCCATCTTCGCAATCTTCATTAGACTTAATCCGCGCTAAACAAATTCTGGACCGGAATCATTATGGTTTAGATGATGTTAAACAAAGAATTTTAGAATATCTGGCCGTCATGAAACTGCGCCAAACGCCTAACGCCCCAACTAACAACCAACAACTAACAACCAATCCCGGCCATGCCAGGGCTCCGATTTTACTCCTAGTTGGCTTAGTGGGCACCGGAAAAACCACGCTGGCGTACTCCATAGCCCAAGCTCTAAACCGGCCGATTGTCAGAATTCCTTTCGGGGGTATGGGATCGGCCCGGGATCTCGAAGCCCGCCACGATATTATGGGAGTCTTAGTCGAACTTCTGGATCCGGAACAAAACAAAGCGTTTTTGGACCATTATTTGGATGTGCCGCTGGATTTATCAGAAGTTGTCTTCATCGCCACCGCCAACAACACCAATAACATCGCTACAGCCGTGATGGACCGGCTGGAGCCATTAAGCATGCCAAGTTATACCGACGACCAGAAAATTGTGATTGCTAAAGACTATCTTCTGCCTAAAGCCCGGGAAGAAGCTGGGATTCCGGCCGAAGCTTTAATTTTTGACAACGACGCCTGGCCCTTAATTGTCAGACCCTTAGGATACGACGCCGGAATCAGGACCCTGCAACGGACAATTCAAGGCTTATCCCGCAAAGCCGCTATGGATATCGTTTCCAATAAAAACCAAGCCATCCACATCACCAAAGATAATTTCAAACATTATATGGGAGAATGGTAAGCCAATCTCAATTATGGCGAAAGATTTTTGACAAAAGAGAATATCGTCAATTTCATTGGCAGATTAAAGACGTCCTCTCCTGTTCACCTTTACCACTTGAGTGTTCCCTTTTCGATGAGAACGGAACGCTTAGATAAAAGAGGCTCTCATTCATTAATTGATCTGGCTAAAGATCAAAAAGATCGAGACTCAAACCCAAAATGGTATGGATATATTTATAAAAATGTAAATTCTGAAGAGATTGATGCTCAAAATTTATTCAAACTAATTCAGAGAAACCAAGGATCAATCGATACAAATATGATTAAATGATTCGAATCATTTAACTTTTGATCTAATTCCCTAAAATAGGGATCTTTCAAATTATTTCTTTAATCGATTGTATTTTTTTAGCTGGGATTTATAAGCTGATATTCAGGAATACCGATAGAAAGTCCATACTTTTTTGCGGTTTTATAAAGAACTGGATTTTGTAAGTCTACTTTAAAAACTTTACTGCTATAAATAATATAGTGATATTTTCCGTTTTTATAATCCGCATACCAACTCGTATGTTCATTATCTAAAGATCTACTAATATCCCGGGCGATTTCGTCGCCTTTTTCTTCCGGAATTTCAACTGTATGAAGCGTCCACTGTTTAAGCCAAGGAGTTTTATGTTCGGAAGTTATCGGTTCAACCTTAGTTTCAGTAATTTTAACTTTACTCAATACTGATTTGTCACCCAGACTTTCTTCAATAATTACTCCTCTGTAATCCATTAATTCAATATATCACAGGACCATGTAATTCTTGCAGTGACATCGATATTTTAAAATATCGATATCTTAAAGAAATTAGACTTCTTTCTGACAACGTAATAGAAATCGGAATTATTGCACACGTGTGAGATGTAGCAATCTATCGATGTATTTACAGCTACCAGTGTGAAGTTTCGCCCTGCAAAGCTGGGTCCTGCTCCGCAGGATAAGCTTCACAAATAAATTATTTCATGAATTAATATCTCGGAAGGCTAAATGATTCGAATAATTTACTTTTAAATTAATCCCTAAATCTTCATCTTGAATTCAAAATCCTAAAGAATACAACAAACATTGACAAACTTTGCCAAATTTTGTATTATTCTCATCAATGAGTACTATTAATATCTCTTTACCATATGAACAAGTTAACTTTGTTGATCAGCTTGTAAGCAATTACGGTTTTGCCAATCGAAGTGAGTTCGTCCGCTCTCTGCTTCGCTTGATTACTCATAAACCGGAATTGGTTGAAACCACGTCAATATTTCCTTTTGTTGCCCCTAAAGAAAAATCCGTTAAAAAAATAATGGATGGGTTCCGGAAAACTAAGAGATATTCCCCTGCATTTCTTAAAGATCTTCAGATCGGTCTTTCAGAAAGCAATTATTTTAAAAATTAATTTCCAGTGATTAAAATTCTTCCCTGCTCGCCCCGCATTCTGGCAATAATCTCCAAGCACTCGTTGAAGAAGAAATTCACTAAACAAATTGCACTATTGTCAGAAAATCAAAAACACCCCGGTCTTCATGTTGAATTATTAGAGCCTAAATCGAAAGGCATTTATAGCTTTCGTATTGATCGTAAATATAGGGCTTTGTTTTTCTTCCGTCCTGATAAACAATCCCTTGAAATCCTCGCCATCACTGTCCACTATAAATAATCAAGTCTACTTCTCCCATTACCGGAGGTCTTCGTACTGCCGATAAAGTTCTTGGTAGGCTTTTGAAGAAATCGCTAAATCTTGACTGAAAAGTTTATCCCAGTAATTGAGCAATTTACTCATGGCTCTAATGATAGCTGACTCTTCTTCCTTATTTTTATTCTGAAAAGCTTGTAGTCGAAGATTCTGCAAGTATCTTGAAGCCGGTTTATATTGATCCACAATCAAACAACTTTGATACGCTATACTTGCGTGACCTGTACAGAAGAGATATTCTCTGGCGGCATCAATTGTTTTTTTCAACGCGTCTTCCAGCTCAACCGCACTATTAGCTGGTTTGTAAGTTCCGCCGCCGATCTTTGCCACTTCCTCCAACTGGGCTTTTGTGGCAGTATCTACTGCCAATCCGATAACGTCTATCTGGGGATTTATAGATAATGCCTTTAACTCTCTCGCGGCCTCGGTTGGATTGGAATCGCAAGTTTCGATACCGTCGGAGATAACTATGACATGATTATTTTGACCCTCTTTCCCAGCAAATACATCTGCGGATTTCCGTAGTGATCCACCGATTGCCGTCCAGCCCGTAGGCGAAAATCCGGAAAATACCGATTCAAAAACGCTTTTATCCATTACGCTCATTGGATATACTGTTTCAATTCCGGCGCAGGATACTGCTTTGTCGGTGGCATTATTTGATCCTTTGTGGCCATAGACCATCAAACCAACATCTGTACCTGTCGGCACTGCTTCCGCGTATTTCTTCAGTGCCTGTTTTGCTAAATCCATTTTTACTCCGCCGGAAATTGTTTCCGCCATTGATCCGGAAGAATCAAGAATAAACAAAATGTTAATTTTCGTAGATTGAGCAGTTTGTTGTGTAGGCGTTTCACAGCTTTTCTTAACGCAAATAAGAGCATTATTATAATTCGGGTCGAATCCGATCGCCGTCTCCACAAAATCCGGAATCGCGTCCCCGTCAGAATCGATGTCATATTTAGTTTTCGGGGCTTGAGTTACCAAGGATTCTGCAAAAGAAGAACCCGAAACCGGAGGCGAAGATATTATGGCCGATGGGTTAATTTTGTTGAAAGCAGACTTGGGTTTAATGGCTATTATCGCCGCCACCGAAATTAAGATTAAACCTGCCACTCCCACCCAAATCCATAGCCATTTTTTCATCGGGTTGGTTGTTACTTGAAATTGAGAAGACGTCGGTACCGCCAGCCCCGCCCGGCATTGCTGACAGATAAACGCTCCCTCCGGATTTTGAAAATTACATTTTGGACAGGTCATAATTTTCTGTACTCTAAAAATTACTTAAAATTACTTTAAATAAGTATACCAACCATGAAGAATTAGTAAGGGGAACATTTTTAGATCAAGGTGAATAAGAGCAAAAATAGAGGCTGAAATAATTGCGGCTTTAATAAAACTTTGTTTTTGTCTTAAAAATCTGAATACATAACCGCGGAAAAAAACTTCTTCTCCCAACGGCCCCAAGATTGCTTGCGAAAAATAAACATAAATCAATGGCAAAAACTTTAAACTGGTAATCCAAGTTTTCCCCCCGGGGCCGGACGGCGACAAACCCAATTTTGTCAGCAATAAATCCCAGACTAAAGCCGTGGCCTCAATCGCCAACCAGTATTTCAAACCCAGTTTCAGGTAATTCCCCAGTTCAGCCCGATTAAATCCCAGATTTGGCCAAAAATTGGTCCTGATAAACCGCAGTTTTACTACCGACAAATACGCCGCGGTTTGGACCAGACTAATAACTAAAAGTGAAGCGCTTTTGAAGGAACCAACCAAGCCAAGAATAATCAGGGGAAACGCCAAAAACATTAGCAGTCCAGCAGAGATCAAGATTCCTAGTAATAAACTGACAACGATATGCACAAATTTATTCTACAGTATCCCAAACACTTGTGTTACTATATTCATTAGATATCATGTTGAAAATTATCCCTTTGGGCGGAATGGGAAATGTCACCAGAAACATGTTCGCCTACGAAACCCAGGGCAAGGTTTTACTGGTCGACTGCGGCATCGGCTTCCCCGATGAGAGTATGCCGGGAGTGGATTTGCTGATTCCGGATATTTCCTATCTCGAAAATAAAATTGAGAATATTGTCGGGATGATTTTGACTCACGGCCATGATGATCATATTGCCGGATTACCATATATTCTCCCCCGTTTAGGCGACCATTTTCCGATATACGGCAGTCCCCTGACCGCCGCATTTGCCGAATCCAGAATTAGAGAATTCCAAATTAACAAACGGATTTCCATTTTGGATTACAACCAGCCTTTAAAATTGGGACCATTCACCGTCCACTCAATCCGCCTAACTCATTCCATTCCTGACACTCGCCATCTGGTAATTTCCACTCCTGAAGGAAACGTCTACCACGGTTCTGATTTCAAAATCGACCTGACTCCGGTTGACGGAATTAAACCCGACCTGCAAAAAATCGCCGAATTCGGCCAAAAAGGCATTTCGGTTTTATTATCCGACAGTTTAAGAAGTGAGAAGGAAGGCTTTTCATTATCGGAACAAACATTAACCGACAGTTTTGAAAGAGAAATCCGCACCGCCAAGGGAAAATTTATCATGACGACCATGAGTTCCAATGTTCATAGAATCCAACAAGCAGTCACCGTCGCGGTTGCCCACGGCCGCAAAATCGCCTTTATCGGCCGGTCAATCGAAAAAAATATCAAAGATGCCTCTAAACTTCATATGTTTAATCTGCCACGTCAGGGAATAATCGATAAGCGCGATATCGCCAAGTTTCCGGATAATCAACTGTGTTTGATTATTGCCGGATCGCAAGGCCAGACCGGATCCAGCCTGGTCAGAATCGCGGCCGAAGAACACGATTTTGTAAAATTAAAAGCCGGAGATAAAGTGGTTTTTTCTTCCGATCCGATCCCCGGCAATGAAACCGCCGTTTATTCCACCATTGATACTTTAAGCCAATTGGGAATTGACGTAGTTTATCCTGACATAAACGACAATCTTCACGTTTCAGGCCACGCTTCATCCGGCGAACTGATGTTATTGATGGAATTGGTTAAACCAAAATACCTGATGCCGATCGGCGGGACTTACCGCCACATGGTCCAATACCGGAAATTGGCAGTCAAGCTCGGCCATCCGGAAAAGAATGTTTTTGTTCTGGATAACGGTCAAACTCTGATCTTAGAAAATCCCCAGACAGCCAAAATCGGCGAAACTCTGCAATTGAAAAATATTATGGTGGACGGGTACGGAGTCGGAGACGTCGGGCCGGTGGTTTTACGGGACCGCCAGTCTATGGCCAAGGACGGGATTGTAGTCGCTATCCTGCAACTGGAACATGAAAGCGGCAAATTTGCCGGAAAAGTTGAGTTGGTCAGCCGCGGATTTGTGTTTATGAAACAATCCCAAGACTTATTCGGCGAAGCCCAAAGACTGGTCGAGGAATATTTGCTGAAGCATTCAGGAAAAACCGATTTTAGAAATATAAGAGATGAAGTCGCAGATAAATTGCAGGATTTCTTTTACCATAGAACCAACCGCAATCCAATGATCCTACCGGTGATTATTGAGATTTGAACTCTTCCATCAATTCCCTTTGCCTTGAGGTCAACTTTTCCGGAATTTGGACAACGATTCTGGCATAGTGGTCGCCGCGGCCGTGACGGTTTAAAAACGGCACCCCTTTATCTTTTAATCTGATCAGAGTATTCGACTGGGTCCCGGGGCGGATCCGGATTTTAACCGGCCCATCCACGGTTTCAACCTCAATATCCCGGCCTAAAACCGCGTCAGCCATTGAAATTTTAAATTCTGAAACTATGTCATTCCCGTCGCGGCGAAAAACCGGATGAGGCTTAACGTCAAAACTAACGTCAAAATCCTGATATCTGACTCTGGTGCCGTCATCCGCTCCGGCCGGAATCTTTATTTTCCGCTCTTTGCCGCTAATTACCACC
>Ga0075941_115_pt1 | contig 7238 bp, 7 predicted proteins | sample RifGroA2_FD_67950 | JGI IMG/M metagenome (GOLD analysis project Ga0075941, IMG submission 67950) | Parcubacteria bacterium GW2011_GWA2_42_28
TTTTATTTAGATAGTGAGGTCGTCCACCGCTGAGGTGTCAACATCGCCATCAGTACTCTTGCGACTACGTGCGCGAGGACCTCGTTCTGAACCTTCTGGTTCATAAATTTTGAGGTTTACGCGGGCATTGTCTTTCGCACCAACGATGCGAAGCAATGTTCGTAGTGCACGAGCGGTTTGACCTTCACGACCAATGACATAACCCATGTCTTCTTGATTGATGTGGAGGGTGATGAGAACACCACGCTCGTCGACTGTTCTTTCAGTCTTAACATCTTTTGGGTTATTCACGATCGCTCTCACTGTATCTTCAATGAATTGCTGGTCTGTAGGCATAGCAGCCATAGCGTTCGTTTTCTACTTAAGAATTATCAGATTTATTCCAGCTGGTCGACTATTCCCGATTAACCTCCTAAAAAGGGGTGGATTCAGGTCCACTGGACTGTATATAGTATAACACGTTTTTGAAGATTTGTCAATAGGTGTGGGGATGGAGATTTAAGATTAAAGGTTAAAGATGGGGATGAGGAAAAGACAAGTAGGGCAGGGTTTTGTGCCCCGCCACGAGAGAAATTAGTTATAGAAAAGAGAAAATAGTCTGCAAAGAGGCAGAGAGAAGATAAAATTTTGAATTTCTAACTTTGAATTTTTAATCAATTTTTAATTTTTAAACACGATGTTTCGAAATTAAATCATTAAAAATTTATTTAAAATTCGAAATTCATCATTCAGAATTACCAGTCGTCTTTTCTTTTTATTTCCTACGTACTCTTTTCTAATTTTTCTTTTCTCTTTTCTATCATTTTACATTCAAAAACCCCGCGACCAATGTGGTACGCGGGGTCTTCTTTTTTATTTTTTACTGTGCCGGGGATTCCGGGACTGGAGCCGGGGTGGCTTCCGGAGCTAAGGTTGTTTCTGGGGTCGGAGTTGGTTCTGGCGCTGGAGCAGCAGTGGCTGTTGCTGCGGCGGCTTTTTCGGCTTCAGCTTGGGCAAGAGCAGCCGCTTCGGCATCAGCTTTGGCTTTTGCTTCTGCATCTTTTACCGCTTGAACTTTGGCTTCGGCATCAGCTTTTGCTTTTACAATGGCATCTTCCTTTGCTTTCTTTTCATCTCCTAATTTAACGGCGCGGGTTTTGTTTATTTTTGAAACATTGCGTTTTTTACTTTCAATAATTCCCCGTGAAACAAGCAAATTGTGAACTGTGTCAGTTGGTTGAGCACCGACTGAAATCCAGTATTTAATTCGATCAGCTTTCAATTCAATTGTTTTTGGGGTGGAACGCGGATTATAAATTCCTACATTTTCAATGTAGTCACCTTTTGGGTCTTTGGTTTTTGGCAGCACGATCATTCGATAGGTCGGCTGTTTCTTTTTTCCAAATCTGGCTAATTTAATTGCTAACATAAGTTTGTGGAAGATCGAATTTAGGGGAGAGCAAATCACCATGTCCGATTTCCAACGGTTTAATTAATGTGTCATTAGTATAGATTATTATCTAAAAGTTGTCAACTTAGGGGGGAAGGGAGTAGGGGGTGGGGAGTAGATTAAAGATTAAAGATGTGGATTTGGGTTGTAGGATTTAGGATTTAAGTAGGGCGGGGCCTTGTGCCCCGCCACGAGATTTTATAAAAAAACCCCCAGGCGGGGGCGGTTTGTCAGTTAGTAAATTTTTGACATTGAGGATTGTCGGACACAGCGCTCTGATCTGCTTTCTTGATATTTCCAAAGAAGTCCATATCGAGTTCGTAGGCCTTATGTTCTGTGTCATCAATGGCAGCGATTTTTCTTCCTTGCTGGATTTGTTGGATGGTCCAAACCATCAGGGTCAGCGCATTATTTAAGAAATCTTTTAGATCTTCAAGACCAGCGATTGACGCATATTTTTCCATTTCCTCTTCGCCACTATCATTGAATTCTATCTTCATTTTGCATCCACCTTTTTATTTGTTTGTTGTTTGCGACTCGGGGAGCTTCAACCCCCCAAACTGCTCAAGGAATTTTTGGATGCGTTCGGGGTGGTAGCCGACGAGGTAGGGGAATTCTTCGATGCGTCTGGCCTCATCATTTAAAAACCAGAGCAAATCTTTTTCCGGAACTTTTTCACAGCCATATTTGATGATGATACTGGCAATTTCTTGCCGTGTTTTTTCATCAGAGAGGAATATGCGCAAAATGTTTTTTGACAAAACGCCATCTTTTTCGGCACGCGTAGCGTTGATGCAGAGAGCGCAATAAAACTTAAACTTTTCCAGTCGTCCGCTGTCAGTATATTTTAGCCGATAAAGCTGCCTTGCAACATCAATGATAAGTTTGATGCAAAAGCCGATTGCAATAAGGAAGATAATTTCCATTGTTTTTTTACCCCTTTCTTTTTTGTAAGGATCAATTATCAAAGGTTAACACAAGGAGTGGGATTTGTCAAGGTGGTAGGAAAAAAGGGAGTAGGGAGTAGGAAGTAGGAAGTGGGGAGTAGGGAGAGCCACTAGGTATTAGCCACTGACCACTAAAAAAATGCAAACAATGAAATATGGATTTAGGATTTTGAAAGGCGGGGGACAAGCCCCCGCCCTACTTTTTTAAATTTATAGTTCCGCTTTTTTCGTGTTTCTCAAATTTTCCACATCTTCAAGTTTTAATGATAATAAATGTGAGGCGCCATCATTGTTCATGGTTACTCCATATAAAATATTTGCTTTTTCCATGGTGGCGCGGTTGTGGGAGATTACAATAAATTGTGTTTTGTGTGACAGGTCGTCAATAATTTGAGCAAATTTAATTGAGTTTGATTCGTCGAGCGCGGCGTCAACCTCGTCCAATACCACAAAAGGCGACGGATTTTCCGCCATAATTGCGCAGATCAAAGCAATGGATGTGAGTGCGCGCTCTCCGCCGGAAAGCATGTTTATGGATTTGACGCGTTTGCCCGGAGGGTTGGCAGTAATTTCAATTCCATTGTAATCTGATTTTTTTATTTTGATTTTTGATTCTTCTTCAGCCGCACCATTTTCCGAATCTTCCAATTCCGGTTCATCAACCGGTTTTGTTTTTGATAATTCGGCATGACCGCTGTTGCCAAACAAAACTTTAAAATATTTATCAAATTCTCTGGACAGATTTCCAAAAGATTTTTCAGTTTGTTTTTCAATAATTTCATCAAGTTCGATAATACCGCTTTCAAGATCGCTCATGGCTTTGATCAAATCTTCGATTTGAGTTTTTAGAAAATCGCAACGTTCTTTTGTTTCGTCGTGTTCTTTGATAACTTCCGGATCAATACTGCCAATGACATCGAGCTGGGTTTTCATTCTTCGGATTTTTTCCGCGGCTTCGAATGGTGTAATGCTCAGTTCCGGTAAATCGCCTTTAGCAAGTTCATCCGGTTCTTTGCCAAGCTGGAACTTAATTTCTTGTTCCATGGTATTGCGTTGGGTTTCGTCTCGGGCAAGTTGGACACGCAAATCATTTAATTGACGGTCAGTTTCGAATAATTGGTTTTGTTGTTTTTGAAGTTCGTGTTGCAATTCAAACAAACGCCCCTTGCTTTTTTGTTCTTGGGTTCCAAAATCTCTGATTTTCGCTTGCAAATCATTTATTTTTTTATTTATCAAATTCAGTTTTTCATCAAGTTCTGATTTTTGTTTTGTGAATCTTTCAGTGGAAGCGTCACTTTTATTGCCGGTAATTTCTTTTAAGAAAAATTCAGTATTGGAAATAATCTCCCGGAATTCTTGTTGGAGTTCTTTTATTGTTTCCAAGTTTTTTACATCTTCAAGTTTGGTTAAGAAATTTTTTCCTTTGGTAACCACGCTTTCAATTTCCGAAACAACGCGCGCCATTGGCACGGTTTTATCTTGATTTTGTTGCAGTTTGGCAAAAGAAATAGCATTTTGAATTTTTAAAACTTCTTCACGAATGTTGTTTCTTGCATCCGCCAGTTTTTCATATTCTTTTTGCAATTCTACGAATCCGGTTTTTTGCGTTTCTTCTTTTTCCAATCCGGCGAGTTCGTTGCGTATTTTTTGAATTGCTTCATTTGTGGTTTTTCGATCAAGTTCAAATTTATCTGATTTTGTTCGCGCTTGGCGGATGCTTGCTTGCAACTCGCGCCAAATTTTTCCATAATAAGCCCGGCCAAGATCTTGCATTTCTTTTTCTATTGGTTCGCGTTCTTCCAATTTTTTGACTTGTCGTGATAAAGAGCGCAGTCGTGGTTCAATTTCACGAACCAGCTGATCAGCTTGAGCCAGATTTTCTTTTGTGGTTTGAAGCTTGTTGACAGCTTGGTCGCGTTTAAGTTGGAATTGTTTGACTCCGGCTGCTTCGTCAAAAAATTCTTTGCGTTCTTGGGGAGAAGCGACAAGAATGTGGTCAACCATGCCTTGGCCGATAACAGAATAAGTACGTTGTCCAAAGTTTGCTTGAGCGAGCAATAATTGAATGTCAGCTAAGCGGACAACTTTTCCATTGATCAAATATTCAGAATTTCCGTCACGGTAAAGGCGGCGGGAAATTGCCAAAGAAGTGAATTCAATTGGCGCGGACTTGTCTTCGTTGTTAAGAGTGAGGGTGGTTTCGGCAAAACCGGATCGTGCGCGGTTTTCAGTTCCGGAAAAAATAATATCTTCGGATTTTTTTCCGCGTAAAAGTTTCATGGATTGTTCACCAAGCACCCAACGAACTGCATCCGCGAGGTTGGACTTGCCGCTTCCGTTTGGTCCGACAATAGCGGCGATTCCGCGCTTACCACTGCGTGGAGGAGGGAATTCGAGATAAGTTTTGGCGGCAAAAGTTTTAAAGCCTTGGGTTTCGAGTTTTTCTAAATACATAGGAATCTATTGTTGTTGTTTTTGGTCAAAATTTTATTTTAATCAACAACACAGCTTATACGCAGTTTATATTTTACCAAATTTGCAAAAAAGTGTACACTGTTTGTATCAGGTGTTGGATTATAGGTATTGGGTGGATAGGTTTTTTGTTGGGGTGTGTATCCTAAAGGCGGGGTACCCCGTACAAATCTCTTCGGGATTCACGGGGCAGGCAAGACCCCGCCCTGCTTAAATCTTTAATCTTAAATTTCGCAGAGATCCCTCACCATTGGGTAACAGAGAAACTGAGAAACAGAAGAACAGAGAAACAAAGACAACGGCTCATATAAATGAGAACATTCGTTACAATAGTTCGGGACGACGTTTGCGGGGGACAAGCCCCAACGCTACACGGTATTTATTCATAACCTTTGGCGGGGTACAAGCCCCCGCCCTACCGGATACTAGAAATTGGAAATTGGTAGTGTTATTGCTGTTGTAGCTCAGGACTTTAGTCCTGAGACATCCTCAAACTAGGCGTCGCCTTGAGGTTCCTTGCTTCTCATCCTCGCTCGGTATAGCCCCCGCTTTGCGGGGGTCTCTCCACTCACTCGTCGAGAAGTAAAGGTTTGAGCTACACTCATAAATATTAATTTCTAATCTCCTAAATAGCTAATTTTTATCGTGGCGGGGGATGAACCCCCGCGCTACACCTTTATCTTAAATCTTTAATCTTAAATCTTAAATCTTAAATCTGCTATATGGCTCAATGGGACAAATTATTAAAATCATTAGGCTTTACAGAAAGTGAAGCGAAAATTTATTTAAAGTCGCTCGAAATTGGCGCGGCTTCGGTTCAAGATTTGGCAAAAAAATCAAGAGTTAGCCGAGTAACAACATACGCGGTAATTGAGACATTGACCGTTCAAGGACTTATGAGCTCGGTTGAAAAAGGCAAGAAAAAACTTTATGTTGCCGAATCGCCAGATCGGTTGGTTTCAGTGGTGCACAGCAAGGTAAAAACAATGGAAGCAACTTTGAAAGAAATCCAAGCTTCGTTGCACGATTTGAAAATGATTCAACGCGGAGAAAAGCCGGTCGTGAAGTTGTTTGAAGGGCCGGAAGCTTTGAAAGCAATTCAAGATGATGTTTTGCAAACTAGACCAAAACACATGGACGAATTTGGCAATCTTGATGAGATTCGCCGTTTATATAAGCCGGAAGACAGAGAGGTTTTTTTTCATGAGGTAAAAAAGTTTTTGCCAAAAACACGGGCAATTTTTCTTTCTCAAGAAGTAAAGCCAATTTCAAGAGGATCGCATGAAGAAATTGCTTTGTTGCCAGTTGATAAATTTAATTTTTCCGGAGATGTTTTTGTGTATGGCAATAAAGTAGCCCTTTCAACTTTTAGAGGCAAGCAAATTTCTGTGCTTATTGAAAGTGAAGAATTAGTTAAGACTTTCCGGGCAATGTTTGAATATTTGTGGCATTGGTAAGCCTTCAAAATTTATTAAGCAATTCTGCCTCAAAAAATGAAAATTTCAACTTAAAAGCCTATTCGGCGACAGACCCAAAAAAATAAGAAGCCCCCGACCGAGTGTCGGGGGCTAGATCGATAGCCGAGCTTTTAACCTTTCTCTTTCTTTTTAGATTGAGAATGTTTGGTTGGTAGCTCGATTTTAGTTAACCGCATCCCATTTGTTTCTCCTTTTCCTACACCCCATCTGGAGTAAAGGTCAAGGAGTGATTCTCGTGAGGCGGCGGCCTCTTCTCTTTCGTTCTTTCCATGCACCTGTCACGCAAGTGAGAGTTGCGCGACAGAATTTGCGGTGATTTTAACATGCTTGCGGGACCATCACAGGTCCTGCTTTTTTTTCACCGCGCGGATGGCTTCTTTGGGTTTCCTTACCACGAGAAGCCGGTCTTGTGGGTTATTTTTGGTGCGCATCAAGCGCACGAAACACACTGACCTGCGTAAACATTACCCACAAGAGCTCTGCTGCTACGAGCCAAAAAAAGTCGGCTCTTTTGCAGTAATTACTTTGACAAGCCGGGAAATCCCGGCACTTCTTTTGGGGCCGCCTTTCCCTCTTACTTACGTGCTTCGATTTTTTCCCTATGGTTTACAATACCTGGGTAAATCGATGCTCGTAGTGAGGTAGGCGACCGTCGGTAATACTCGGCTGCGGTTTTGCCGCGTACCGAGCTCGTTCCATGTTCCCGTTGGCCCGCTTCGAGGTAAGTCGACCACTAGATGGTCTTGAATCTCGCTCTCGGGTTGTTTGGGTACAGAAACAATTACTTACGGGTCGTCTATTCGACCTCATGATTTTCACTCCTCTTTCTTCCTCTCCTTCAGGGGATCTCTTTGTGCCGAAAGCAGAAACCGCTCTCTGGGTACATCCCAGGACCGGGCCTGGCACAAAATC
>Ga0075941_116_pt1 | contig 6981 bp, 6 predicted proteins | sample RifGroA2_FD_67950 | JGI IMG/M metagenome (GOLD analysis project Ga0075941, IMG submission 67950) | Parcubacteria bacterium GW2011_GWA2_42_28
GAAATCTTTTCCGATATTGTACGGGGGATCGATTATGACTGCGTCAAAAAATGATTCGGGAAGAGTTTCCATAATCGGAATGGCGTCGCCGCAGAGAATTCGGTTGAGTTTGGGGGCAAGTGCTTTTCTCGTCTCCTGTTTGTCGGCTATCGGTTCTTGCTTCTGCGCTTTTATCGTCTGCACGACAATTCCCTGAATTGAGATGGGGGTATCAGGCCCTACAATAATCGGGTCATATTTCTTATTTGCCGGTTGCAAACGTATTTCCCGTGAAGTTTTATAGAATCTTTTTAGAGTAACGTCGGTATTGTTGAGAAGCGCAACCACGCGATCGCCATTATTTGCTGTTTCCTGTTTGCGGACGACAACAATATCGCCGTCTTCAATGCCCTCATCAATCATACTGTCGCCGGAGACGCGGAGTGCGTATGCCTTATCGAAAAGAGGAAGCTGCGTTTTTGACACGAGTATAGTCTCCTTATTTTCTAAGGCCTCAATGGGCTGACCGGCGGAGATTATCCCGAGTAGGAGAATGGGCACTAATTCGGACGAATGATTACTGGTTACAATCGCGCGGGCAAGCCCGCGCTGTCTTTTAAGAAAGCCTTTTTTCTGCAACGCGGCAAGGTGTTCGTGAACGGTGGCGACAGAAGATAGTTTGAATCTGCGGGCGATTTCACGATGAGTGGGCGCAACTTCTTTTTTGGCAATTTGTTGCTCAATGTATGTCAATATCTGCCTTTGCTTCTGAGTCAGCATCTGATGATTGTACCAATAATACCCGAACAAAACCCGAAAGTTATCCACAGGCATAACTCACGCAGAATCCATCTTTTCTTATGCTAGTGTTTTGCAAAAGACTGCAATAAGAAAAAGGGGTGTCCCACAAAGTGGCTTAATTGAGCCACCCCAAATGGCTCATACCTGTGTGAGCCGATGGGATGGGCATCGGCAGGTCAAGCCACGAAGTCTGCTGATTCGGGCCAAGCCACGAAGTCTGCTGATTCGCCTGTGTGTGGCTGTTGACGAGCTTGGATTTACTGAATGGAATCAGGGGGGTTGGGTTATATGCTAAATACGGCGAAGGAGTACAATGGATGATAATTCATACTGAGCCTGTCGAACGTACGTTTTTGAGGTTGATAAATATATGGCAACAACCACACTTTTACAATTAATATCTAGCCCAAACATCTTTTCACCGCTAGTTTCTGGTGTTATCGCCGCTCTTGTTGCTTTAAGTGGGCAGTATTATTTTTCATGGAGAAATCGAGCGGAAGAAAAATACCAGAAACTTTATGGACCACTTATCTATCATTTACTCCAAATGAGATTATTGACCAGAAACCGAGAAGAATTGACAGACGAGATTAAAGATACTTTCAAAGACGCGTCATTAAGGGTTAACGAGCTTGAAACTCACGGCAGGCCTTTGGTTGCCGAGTGGATACAGCATAAAGAGGGCATTGAAAAACTCTTGGAGGAATATCCTGGATATATCAAAAAAGAAGATCTGCACCTGATAAGCGATTTTCTTGACGGTTGCATCAAACGAGGAATAACCGAGGACGGAAGAAATACATACACAACCCAAGAGAGAACTAAGAAATTATTGGAGGCAATACGAGCCATGCAAGTAAAACTATTACCATAACCAATAAAATCAACGAAGATCCGCTTGCGGAGTAATCGCAGTTCGCTGGTTTTCCAAAGATTAATATTGAGGCCCTATATCGAGTTATAAACCAAAAAAAGAAGACAAATGCGGCTTGTTGGTCTATAATTATTGAATGACCATGTTGGTACGACCTGTGGGGGGCCGCAAGGACGCAGTACGCGCTAAAAGTGAGAACCACTTCCCGTACCTGAATAAGGTATTTTTTAAGGATTCGAAATCCATGAAAGAGTTACCTCCAAACTCTGTCCAGCTTATAGTCACAAGTCCACCATATTTTAATATCAAGGACTATTCACTGGACGGATATCAGGAGAAAAAGACTTCTGAACGCATAAAGGGGCAAATTGGTGATGTCACAGATTATCATAAATACATTGATGAAATGTTGCAGATCTGGAAAGAATGCCATCGAGTGTTGAGGCCGAACGGGAAACTTGTGATAAACACGCCGTTAATGCCGATGTTTAAGAAAGTCTTAAATACTCATCATAATAGACATATCTACAATATTAATAGTGACATAGAACATTCCATATTAGCCAATACAGATTTCTATTTACTCGATGTATTTATATGGAATAGGACAAATCCAAGCAAGCGACTAATGTTTGGAAGCTACCCTTTTCCTCGAAATTTTTACGCCCAAAATACTGTTGAATTCATTACCGCTTACGTAAAAGATGGTATTCCGGAAAATGATGTGTCACGCTCGATAAAACAAAAAAGCAGGCTTTCTGAGAAAGAATGGACGGATTTCACGAAGCAAATCTGGGACATACCAATTCCAGGCAAAGGAGACATGGCCTTTGGAGAGCACTCGGCAATTATGCCCGAGGAGATCGCCCGTCGCTGCATTAGGTTGTATACTTTCCTAGATGACCTTGTGCTGGATCCATTTACGGGATCAGGGACGACCCTAAAGGTTGCCAAGGAACTCGGGCGGAATTTTGTTGGTTATGAAATATCAAAAAGCTATGAACCCATTATTCGGCGCAAACTTGGCAGGACCTAACTTTTCGGCTCGGGACGTGGACGAGCGCTTGGACCTGAAAACGAATCAGGTTTATGAAATGGACTGCTTTGATTTTCTGGGGCGTGTGTCGAATACATCGATTGATCTCGCGATAGTTGACCCTCCCTACAATATGCACAAAGCGTCGTGGGACAGCTTCACATCAGAGCAAGATTTCTTTAACTTTACATTTAAATGGATTGATGCACTCATTCCAAAACTAAAGGAAACTGGAAGCTTGTATATTTTCAACACGCCTTATAACTCTGCTTTCATACTCAGCTATCTGGTGAATAAGAGAATGATATTCCAGAATTGGATAACGTGGGACAAGCGCGATGGAATGGGCGGTGCGAAACGTCGTTATAGCAACGGACAAGAAACGGTATTATTCTTCACTAAAAGTGATAATCATTTTTTTAACTACAATGACATTCGATTACCCTACGACTCAATTGCGAGAATCGAGCATGCGAAGGGTAAGGGAATTCTCAAGAATGGCAAACGCTGGTTCCCAAATCCAGGAGGTAAACTTTGCGGTGAGGTTTGGCATATCACGAGCGAACGTCACAAACACAAGGAAAATGGCAAAACACCTAAATTAGTCCACCTGACGCCCAAACCTCTAGAGATGATCGAACGCATCGTTAGGGCAAGCAGTAACCCCGGTGATTTGGTACTTGATTGTTTTGTTGGAAGCGGAACGACAGCTGTTGCAGCGAAGAAACTGGGTAGAAATTTTCTCTGCTGTGATGCCGACAAGAAGTACGTTGAATTAGCTCACAAAATCTTAGCTTTGTATGACAATTAGTAACATTAATCAAGGTAATAAAGCGCTAGAGTTCGTAGAATCTAGGATTAAGGACGAGAAATACCGAGGTTCTCGTTCTTCGCAACATAATCGCTACATAATGCAGCAGGTTGTAGATATACTAAGACTTTTTGATCAATACGCTCCGAATCAGAAACTTATGCCAATTCGTACTACCGATATTTCAAAAAGACCACAGAACACGGCAGAAGAAGCAACATATGCCCAATTTTGTAATGATGCAAAAGAAAAGACGAAGGGCATAACGAGTAAAAAAGGAATAGGAACACAAGATGCCATGAGAAAGAACCTTTTCCCCGATTTACACAGAATGGGGCTTATTGTGAGATATGGTAAGGATAAAAGGTCGACAGACCCATTTGCCAAACAAAGCGTTAAGTATGTATCGATAAGTGACCAGGGATTAAAATTGATAAATGCAAAAACTATTCTTGATAAGTACTTTATATTTTCGAAAGCAATAGACAGCTTACTTGGCGGATATATTGATTTGATTTTGGATATACTGAGAGACAAGGAATATGAGATGGATAACCTGAACATTTTCGAGTATATGTTTTTCGTGTCGGCGATAGGTACAGAATCAAGTTTTAATATTAATACAGATAATGCCGTTGAATTGATAAAAGAATACAGAAACTTAACACCGACACAAAGACAGTCTGTGATTGAAACTCTAAAAGTTGAACTGAATCCTAAGAAATTTCAAGGAACTAAAACCAATAAAAGAGATTTTCATAATTGGCACAATAAAGCCGTGCAGGTTTTCTATCTCCTAAATCAAACCGTTTATTTTGAAGTAAGAGGAGAAAAATTGATTCTAAGGGAAGGAAAGAACAGTTTTAATGAGAAAGAAACGATAAACACAAGACTTGACAGATCACTAAACGAAAAATACCAGTATTTTGTAAGAAACGATGTTGGAAAGATCTCAGGGTTTGAACTTCATCACGTCGTTCCATTAGCATGGTCAGAAAGTACTCATCATTTCAAATTATTGGATAAATGGGAGAATATGGTCTATATAGATGCGTTCAATCACGCAAAAATTACGCAAAATAAAAATCGTAATGTTATTATGGATTTTATTAATGATGACATGACACTAACTGACCATTCAAAACATCAAATATACCTAAAGGTTCAAGAAAACATTGCGTACAAACCAACGAACAAGACCACGATGAAAAAATACAATAATGAATTACTCAATACTATTACTGATTAAACGGAGATAATCTTTTGTAGCTGAGACATTATTATTCCTGTCTATATGAACCGCTTTCTAGAGTAGAATTAAAGGTATGACCCAAAACAACTTCGCGGAATCAATGCTTAAAGGTCGGATGGCGGAAACCTTGTTTGAGGAGATGATGAAAGCGTCGGGAAATATCGTGTACCGCTTCGGCTATGAAGCGATTGTGCAAAACATGACGCAACTTGCTGAGAAATTTGATCGCTATAGTAAGGTCGGCGAGAAAATACGTTCAATTCCCGACTTCATTGTGCTGGACAAGAAAGGCGAGCCGCTATTGGTTGAGGTGAAGTTTCGTTATCGGCCGGAGGCGCATAAGGGCGACTTCGAACGATTCAACAATATCCAAAAAGAGTGGGGCGCAACGCTCGTACTGGTTAATTGCTGGGAGCAGCCGTATTTTCGCATGGCGAAGCCGCCATACTTCGGCAGTAAGAGGCAGTTGCAACTCAAGCCGCTTACGTCGGCTAGCGAGTGGAATATTAAGGAGGGCGTGTATAGGGAATACGAATCGCTTGTACACAAGTATCTGACGCCAACTTTAGTTCCGCATAAAAAATAATTTCATGCGATTACGAACCTGATACAATAATTCATATGAACAGGCGGTACTTGGGATTTTTGGGGTTCCTTGGGTTTTTGGGAGTCGGGCCGATTTTGCGCGGGGATTGGCCGGGGGCGCTGTGGCTTTTGTGGTTCCTCTGGTTTTTATATTTTGTTCGTGCTTCGCCGCATCCTTCGCCGAAGGCCGCAGATGGGCACAGCAACGTTTTGAACGACGCGCGGACGGAGGCGCGGAAGGACGCCGTGGAAAAAGTGTTTGCGGAAATACAGCGGAAGGGAACCATCCGGAACGATGATGTGCAGGCGCTCCTCGGAGCCCGTCTACAGGTGCCGATGCCCACCCCATCGGCTCACACCCCGTCTGAGCCATTTGAGGTAAACGGTGTCGGGCACTTTTTCTGCGTTAGAATTAGGCCATGTCAGATTCAGAAGTATCGGGAGAGCCTGTAGCCGGTAGACCGGAACCTGTAGCCAGAGGGGTGCAGAGGTCGGTGATAATATGGATATCCTTATTGACAAATAACGGATAAAGTGCAAATATAGGTAATCATACTTACAGATATGAAACAAACCTTCAAGGCAGGAACATACAAGCAACAGTTGGAATATAAGAGTTTCAGTCCCTTTCCCATTAATAAGTCGTTTGAATGGGGGGACAGGAAGATAGATATCTTGCTTGCAGAAGCAATGCGGCTTTTGGGCGAGCTTAATGCCTATTCAACACTGGTTCCCGATGTCGCTTACTTTATCAAGATGCACGTCGCAAAAGAGGCGATTACTTCCAGTCGCATTGAAGGTACAAGAACTGGTATTGATGAAGCGCTATCTCCTAAAGAAGATATTCAACCTGAACGCAGAGACGACTGGAAAGAAGTTCAAAACTACATTCAGGCAATTAACAATTCGATAAAGGAGTTGGACGACCTGCCGTTGTCAATGAGGCTTCTCAGATCTGCTCATAAAATCCTTCTGTCGGGCGTGCGAGGAGAACATAAAACTCCTGGAGAAATACGGACGAGCCAAAATTGGATAGGAGGTTCGAGTTTGAAGGATGCCTTTTTTATCCCTCCTCATCCAAACGAAATAGGCGATCTTCTCTCTGATTTGGAGAAATTCTGGCACAATAAACAGTTAGAGATACCACTATTGCTAAAAATAGCAATGAGTCATTATCAATTCGAAACGATACACCCATTTCTTGATGGAAATGGAAGAATTGGACGCCTCTTGATTACCCTTCAATTGGTCGACGCGAGAGTATTGCGCCGCCCGACGCTCTACTTGTCGGATTTCTTCGCGAGGAATAAAGGTTCGTACTATGATTCACTTACCCTCGCACGTTCATCGAATGGTATCGAACAATGGATAAAATTCTTTTTATCGGGGGTCATCGATACCGCGGCTAAAGGAAAGGAGACCCTGGAGAAAATAGTCATTCTGCGTCAGAAATATGAAAGACATATTATGGCGATGGGAAGACGAGCCGAGCTTGGACAGAAACTTCTGCTTAAACTATTTTCTCAGCCAATCATGGGGGTAAATCAAATTGCCTCAGGCCTTGATGTTGCGTTTGTCACGGCAAATCGACTGGTAGAAGAATTTGTTGAAAGAGGAGTTCTCTATGAAAAAACCGGTTTTTC
>Ga0075941_109_pt2 | contig 6361 bp, 7 predicted proteins | sample RifGroA2_FD_67950 | JGI IMG/M metagenome (GOLD analysis project Ga0075941, IMG submission 67950) | Parcubacteria bacterium GW2011_GWA2_42_28
CTGGAAAGGGAGTTGGAAGTCAACGTCGGACTTAAAATTGATTTTTCGCCGACCGATCATTTTAAAGTTTTTGGCCGGGGCGAACTTCATATCGCCATCTTGCTCGAAAATATGCGGCGTGAGGGCTTCGAACTGCAGGTGTCCCAGCCGCAGGTTATCTTTAAAGAAGAAAACGGAGTTAAACTCGAGCCGTTTGAAGAAGTAACGATTGATGTCCCCAGCCAAATGATGGGTGTGGTGATCGATAAGTTATCAAAAAGAAAAGGCCTGATGGTTAATTTGCAACCGGTGCAGAATTACACCAGGATAATTTTTGAAATTCCTACCAGAGGCTTGCTTGGTTACCGAGGCGACTTTGTTATTGATACGAGCGGTGAGGGCATCATCTGCAGTCAGGTGATTGGCTTCCGGCCGACAGTCGGTGAAATCGAAAAACAATCTTGGGGCTCGATGATTTCTATGGAAAGCGGCAAGGCGTTGGGATTTTCATTATTTAATTTGCAGGAGCGGGGGATGTTATATATCGGGGCGGCTACCCAAGTTTATGAGGGCATGGTTATTGGCAATGTTTCCAAAGGAAATGACTTGACGGTTAACCCGATCAAAGGCAAGCAGTTGACGAATATGCGTTCCAAAAGTTCTGATGAGGCGATTACCTTAACCCCGCCTTTGACTTTGACCTTGGAGCGCGGTTTAGAAATAATGAAGGGCGACGAGTATTTAGAGGTAACACCGAAAAATATCCGCTTGCGTAAGCGGCTGTTGACGGACAGCGAGCGAGTTCATGCTAAAAGGCAAAAAAATAAGGCCTAGTCAATTTATGATTTTTTGACTAAGTGCTCTGGCATAAATTTTAAGCTAGTGGTAAAGTAAGAGAGGTGAGTCTTTAGAATTTAAATCCATTAGCGTTTATATCAAATGTCATACCAATCACAAATTAAAAATGTTCCCGGAAAGAAGGTCAAAAAAATAATGCTTTATACGTTAAGCACCTGTATTTGGTGCCGCAAGACTAAGGCATTGCTTAGTGAACTCAATTTGGAATATGATTTTTTGGATATGGATCTTTTGAGCGAAGAGGATCAAGAGGAAGCTTACACGGAAATGGAAAGTTATAATCCGCATTTATCCTTTCCCACCATCGTCATTAATCGAGGCGAGCAGGTGATTAAAGGATTTGAGGAGGAGATGATTAGACATCTGGGTCATAAAAATGATTAATATCTCCAAAAATGCCGTTGAAGATCTATTTAGTTCCTTGTCCTCGTTTAACAGTTGCCGGGGTTATTTTTTGAATCCTGACACGGCGTTTACAAAAAGTTTGATTGAAAGTTTATTGATTAACGACGACCGCTATGGTTATCAGGCTTGCCCATGCCGCCTGGCCAGCGGAGAGCGAAGTTTGGATCTCGATATCATCTGCCCGTGCGATTATCGCGATAGCGACGTAGCGGAATTTGGCGCTTGTTATTGCGGGCTTTACGTTTCGCGCCAGCTCGCGCAGACAGGGGAGCCGATCAAACCAATTCCTGAAAGGCGGCCGACTAAACAAGACCGACTCAAATCATCAAACAAAAAAGAAATAGCTATGTCTGAAGAATCAAACAGCATTAAATATCCAATTTGGCGTTGCGAAGTTTGCGGCTATTTATGCGCTCGCGACGAGGCGCCGGACACTTGTCCGATTTGCGGCGTTTCCCGCGACCGGTTTGCCAAGGTCAATATTGTCACAGTAGCGGCGAAATAGTGTCGATAAACGAATAAATCGACGAAAAGCTAGAGTACATCCCGGCAGGGATTTTTTTGTTTGCCCCGTTACTTGAATGTTCGGCGGTTAAGTAATGGGGTTTGGCAGACTTTTGACGATAGACAGTTTTTTTATTTTATGGTAAGCTTTTTCGTCGTCCTAAAGTGAATAATTTCGATTTTTAACATTTGATGCAGGGCGGCTTGTGCTTATATTAGCACAGTTGACAATTGAACTGGCACAATAATGTGCCAAGAGGAGGTATGGTCATGAAGGTACTAGTTTTAGGTGGTGGCGGGCGAGAGCATGCGTTGATTTGGAAAATCGCAAAAAGTACACAGGTTAGTCAAGTTTACTCTGTCCCAGGCAATGCTGGAATCGGGCAGATGGCTGGGGTGGAATGCTATCAAGTTGATGTAGGCAAGAATTTTGCTGGATTGATCGAATTTAGCAAAAAGAAAAAGATCGATTTGACAGTCGTAGGTCCGGAAGCGCCACTGGTCAATGGTATGGTTGACGCTTTTGAGGCTGCTGGCTTGCATATTTTAGGACCGACACAGTCGGCGGCCAAAATTGAGGGCTCCAAAGTTTGGGCCAAGGAATTGATGGAGCGCTATGCTATACCCACCGCACCTTTTAAGGTATTTGATTCAGTAGCATCTGCGATGACGTATTTGACAGAACAAAATCGCTTTCCCATCGTGGTTAAGGCCGATGGCCTGACAGGTGGCAAAGGCGCAATTGTCTGCGGGAATCTGATGGAAGCTACTACTGCGGTTGTGCAGATGATGGTTGACAAGGAGTGGGGCGATGCCGGGAATCGAGTGGTGATAGAAGACTACTTGGACGGTGAGGAAGCTTCGTTCATCGTGCTGACCGATGGTGTGAATGTGGTTCCGTTAGCTTCTTCTCAGGATCACAAGGCAATCTATGAAGGCGGTCCCAATACCGGTGGCATGGGAGCTTATTCACCGGCGCCGGTGGTAACACCGGAAATGCACGAGCGGATCATGCGGGAGATCATCAAGCCAACAATTACGGCAATGGTCGATGAAGGGCGGCTGTATCGGGGCGTGCTTTACGCAGGTTTGATGATAACCGCTGATGGTCCTAAGGTTCTGGAATACAACTGTCGTTGTGGCGACCCAGAGACTCAGCCCATAATGGTGAGGTTAGAGTCAGATATCGTGCCCGCGCTTTTAGCGTGCATTGACGGCACGTTGGATCAAGTCAATCTAAAGTGGAATGACAAAGCGGCAGTTTGTGTGGTAATGGCTTCCGGCGGGTATCCTGGCCAGTATGAAAAGGGTAAAGTTATAACTGGATTGGATGCAGTCGGTACGATGGAGGATGTTGTGGTGTTCCATTCCGGTACTGCCTTGGATACACAGGGTCAGTTTGTCACGGCAGGTGGACGCGTTTTAGGTGTTACGGCTCTAGGTGAGGATATTCGGCGTGCCCAATTGAGGGCTTATCAGGCTGTTGACTTGATAAAGTTTGAGGACGAGTATCATCGAACTGATATCGCATGGCGTGCTATAAATCGCTAAAGCGGTTTCAAGTTCAGTTTTAGTACTTATCAGCCAGTGTAATCAGTATGTCAGTCAGAGTAACGACAGACAGATTGATTGCACTGGTTTTTTTGTTTCTCGAAACCCCAAACCAAATTCCAACAATATCTGAAAGTTCAAGATTGTTAATTGCGCGAATCCGCCTCTGGCTTAGATCATTGGTCAAGCAAAACTTATTTTTAGAATTGGTACGGGGTAAATCGTCAAATTAAATCAAATATGATAAAATATTAGAGTGTTGCTGATTAAAAAATACTATCGAATCGCAAAAATTTACGTGGCGCGGCTTTTGGTTTTTCGGCTACGGATGGTGATTTGGACTTTAAATGACGCCGTCGCGATTTTTGTTTTACCCTTGGTCTGGCTGGCCGCTTTTGGCGACAAGACGCAGATTCAGGGCTTAACCAAGCCAGAGCTGGTTACTTATTACATCGTTTTAGGTATTGTGTTTATTTTAGCCACCCCGCACCCGGAAGATCATATGAATCAAGAGATTAAAGACGGTAAGGTTTCCATCTGGCTGGTGCGGCCGTTTTCTTATTTTAAAAATTACTTAATGAGTGATGCGCTTTATCGTTTGGTGCAAGCAATTGTGGTGTTGCTTTTGGTTCCTCTAGTTTTCTTTTTTTACCGGGATTATTTGATTTTTACCAACATCACCTCCTTGTTTTTAGCCATCGTTGCTGGCAGTATCGGTTTCTTGATTTTTTTCCAATTGAGTTTTGCCCTTGGCTGTGCCGCTTTTTGGCTTGATGATGCCTATGGCGTTCATAATTTATACTGGTTTTGTACATTGGTGTTCGGCGGCGCGCTTGTCCCCCTGGAATTTTTGCCTAAGGTTCTGCAAAGCATTGCCGCGGTTTTGCCTTTTCGTTACTTTCATTATTTTCCGGTGAAATTGTATTTAAATCAGCTGACGACGCCGGAAATTATCCAAGGTTTTATGGTTCAGCTTTTGTGGTTTGCCCTGGCGTTTGTTATTTACAAAACAGTTTGGGCGTTGGGAACAAAAAGGTATTCCGCGGTTGGCGGTTAAAATTATGTACGCGCAAGTCTACTTACAATTTTTCAAAACATCGCTGTCGCGAGCCATAATTTTTCGGCGAAATTTTTGGATTCATACTTTCACCTCGATGATGTGGGTCGTGTACTATGTTTTTTCGATCGAAATTATTTTCCGTTACACTGACTCGATCCGCGGATGGGGGAAAGGCGAAGTACTTTTGATTGTGGCCACCTTGTTCTTTATCGACGGACTGCGGATATTGCTTTTCCATGATAATTTAAGGGATTTGCCCAGCCAGATTACCGAGGGCAACTTGGATCTGTTTTTGATTAAGCCGCTTGATGCCCAATTTTGGCTGTCCTTGCGTCGGCTCAATTTTACCGAAGTTAATTTATTTTTGATCGGAGGATTACTGTGGTGGTATGCATTTTCTTTAACTGCTATCCAGCTAACCATAATCAACTTTTTTATTTACACCATTTTAACTTTGTGCGGTTTTTTGATAACTTATGCTTTATGGTCAATGCTGGTGACTTGCGCTTTTTGGTTTCCCAGAATCGATAATATTACCGAGCTTTTTAATCGTATTTTGGAAATTAGCAAGTATCCAACGTCAATTTTTAAAGGCGCCATCAGAATTATTGTTTACACGGTGATACCGCTAGGTGTGATAACCAATTTTCCGGTACAAGCGCTCGCTGGCAGTTTAACAGCGGTTAATATGTTTTATGGCCTGTGTTTGACGGCGATTTTTCTTTTGGGCGCGCGCGCCTTTTGGCTGGTCGCCGTTAAAAACTATACCAGTGCCAGCAGTTAATCAATCAATATGCCTCCAATTATTTCCGTTAACAATTTATCCAAGATTTACACTTCATACAAAAAGCAAGCCGGCATCCGCGGGTCGCTAAGACATTTGTTTCGCGGGGAAAAGATTGCGACTCAAGCCGTGCAAAACATCAATTTTAGCATTGATGAAGGCGAATTGGTCGGGTTTTTAGGCCCTAATGGCGCCGGTAAAACCACTACTTTAAAAATGCTGTCCGGAATTATTCATCCCACCAACGGCGAGGCGAAGGTTTTAGGATTCACGCCCTGGGAGAGAAAAACCAGCTATCTTAAACAAATTAGTTTGGTGATGGGCCAGAAAGCGCAATTATGGTGGGACTTGCCAGGCCGGGAATCGTTTCTCTTGACCCGGGCGATCTATGAAATTCCGGATAATGAATTTAACGCTCGGCTCAAAAAATTAAGTACCCTTCTCAAAATCACAAAACTTTTAGATGTTCCGGTTCGGCAGTTGTCTTTGGGGGAACGGATGAAAATGGAGTTGATTAACGCTTTGCTCCATAACCCGCGCGTTCTTTTTTTAGATGAGCCGACGATTGGCCTTGACGTAGTCGCTCAAAAAATAATCCGCGATTTTCTTAAAGAATTTAACCATGTTTTAAAAACGACCATTTTACTTACTTCCCATTACATGGAAGACGTGGAGGCGTTATGCCGGCGGGTAATCGTGATCAATCAAGGAGTCATTATTTACGACGGTTTGCTGGAGACGCTGGTTAAAAAATACGCCCGCTATAAAATTTTAAAGCTGACGTTTTTGAAGGAGATCAAAAAAGCCGACTTGAAATTATTTGGCAAAGTGGTACATTTTGGGGGAATCAGCGCCGAACTGCAGGTGTCGCGGGGCAAAAGCACGGATATTGCCGCCGAAATTCTCAAGAAATTGCCGGTTGATGATATTCTGATCGACGAGGTGGGGGTTAACGAAGTGGTGCGAAGTTTATTTAGCGTTTCAAATAGTTAAGGACTTACGCGTTTGGTGTGAAGACATATGATTTTGTCATTCCCGCGCAAGCGGGAATCCAGTATTTAATTTATCTATTAAGCCATAGATTCCCGATCAGGTCGGGAATGACACCAAACGCGTAAGTCCTATGGTTAATGAATTGGTTGATTTATGAAAACTTTTTGGGCTGTTTTACTTTTATCAAGCCTGTCGTTTATCACCACTTATCTGGGCGTTAAACTGGC
>Ga0075941_121_pt1 | contig 1373 bp, 1 predicted proteins | sample RifGroA2_FD_67950 | JGI IMG/M metagenome (GOLD analysis project Ga0075941, IMG submission 67950) | Parcubacteria bacterium GW2011_GWA2_42_28
GTCGCGTAAAATTTTAAGTTATTGGCTCCGTCTGCCAAATCGGTTCCGGGTATAGTCGCACTGCTTCCCGCTTGAGTTATCCAACTGGCGCCGTTGTCCAAACTATAGATAATTGAGGCAACTCCGTTGGTATCGCTGCCGTTTAATATCACTGAATTTGAGGATTTCAACGCCGGCCGGCCAGTGGTGATTTGATCGACATACAGCCAAGACTGGCTGGTATTAGAGCCATCCGTATTCCCGGCATAAAATTTCAACTCTGCCTTGCTATCGCTTAAGCCGCTTAAATTAAAAAACGCCCTCTGCCAGCCGGAATCATTGGGATAACCGCCTGAATCGATATCGTCTCCGGTAATCCGCAAAATTTCGATGTCGTTAACCATAACTATTGCCGCCGGGTTTTCGGCCGCGTCAAAACTAATCAACCGCCAATAAAAACTTAAATAGTTATCACCGCTGTTAATAACCTGGGATAGCCTGTTATCCCAAATCGAATTCCCGGTTACATCCCCGGAATTATTTTCCCTGTGTCCGATCCTAGCCATCGCCCCGCTGGCGGCCGGCGGCAAAACCGTAATTTCGTTAACCGAATCGCCGTTGGTGTCCACGCCGTCATTTCCGATTCTTGACACTTCTCCCTCAGATGACCAGCCGGCAAGCGATTGGGTAAATTCGCCGTTGACGACTTTTTCATCCACGACCGCTCCGATAGTGTAAAACTGATACGCTCCATCGCCTTCGGAGGCCGTAAATGCGAAACTTCCGGAAACAGAAGTTTCTCCGTTGTAATTATCCGTGGCAAATAGCGTAAACGCACCGGCCGCGCCTTTACGGTAATACAAAACTACGTAATCCAAACCCGATTGGGCGTCAGTGGCAGAATGGTTGATGTTAAATGTTTGATTATTCTGATAAGAAGCTAAAACTGAAACATCTGAAACGGGATCATACCAATCAAGAGCTGCTGCAAAAGTTCCGGTGGTTTGGCCGGAGTCAGAAAATAAAGCGTAGGTAGATCCGGTCCGGGAAGAGAAAATTACCAAGGCGGTCCCGATTAAAAATAATAATTTTTTCATTTTACTTTCTCCTTTTTACTTTCAAGTTTTTTAACTTTCCGACGCAATGCCGAAACTTCCCGGCCAATGGACTTCAGTTCTTCGTATACAATGATTGCAGCCGGAATCACGACCAGCATGACTACTCCCATTTGGGTCTTTCCAAAAGCAATCGGATAACCAATCAACGGAACTGAGAGCATCACCTTGCCGACGATCCTTTCAGCGGAAACCAAGTCAATGTCCGGCTCCATAACGGCATCACCTTTAGTCTGATACATCGGATTTCCCCTGATTTGCCTAACATCAACAATTCTG